>Ga0255338_1001416_pt1 | contig 45708 bp, 9 predicted proteins | sample MeOH1_35cm_T4_19_FD_203715 | JGI IMG/M metagenome (GOLD analysis project Ga0255338, IMG submission 203715) | Sandy soil microbial communities from University of British Columbia, Vancouver, Canada - MeOH1_35cm_T4_195 | ecosystem: Engineered > Artificial ecosystem > Sand microcosm > Unclassified ...
ACCGCCCTGGCCGACATCTCGGTCTCCTGCGAACCCGACACGCCGAACGCCCTCCTTCGCCTCGACCGCCCGGACGAGGCTGACCAGGACTGGTCCATCCGCCCGGTCGCGTGCGGCGAGGACGTCGAAGCCGCCGTCGCCTGGGACCACCCCATCCGGGACATCCGCATGTACGACCGGCTACCGAGTCTGTAGCTCGGCACCGCAGGGCGGACCGGCCGGAACCGAACCAAATCGCGGCAGTGCCGCCGGAAAGGCGTCGCTGCTTCGAGTGGGGGGCGGTGTAGCGGGCGCGCAGCACGGCGATGCGATGGCGCGACGTTGGGCAGGCCGGAAGTGCGCAGGACTGCGGCGGAGCCCGCCGGATTGGGGTTTATTGCCCGGTCCTGAACGATTCGGAGGGGGAATAGGACTTGCCCTTCCCGGGGCCACAGAACCACTGACCAAGTGTTCTGCCACACCTACCGACCGAAGACGCTCTTCAAAAAATGTCAGTCAATTGGTTCCTGACGAGGACCCGCGCAAGCGCCCCGAGGGCGCGGCTGATCTGCTTGCCGTACGCCGGCGCGAGCGCCGCCGTATACCGCATGTGGCCGGACCACATGCCGACCGGGATCGAAATACTGCCGGTGCAGTTGGCGGGTCGCGGCTGGCGGCTGCGCGAGGCGCCGACGGCGGACCTGGCGCGGACGGCCGGCGAGGTTGCGCTGGCGATCGCGGCGCTGGGGGATGTGCCGTTCGCGATTTTCGGGCATTCGATGGGGTCGTGGCTGGGGCTCGAGGTCGTGCGCCGGCTGGAGGTGCTCGGCCGGGCGCCGGTGTGTCTGTTCGCGAGCGGGCGCCAGGCGCCGCGGGCCGGCTGCACGCAGCCACCGATGTCGCACCTGGATGATGCCGCATTCGTGGAAGAGGTGCAGACGCGCTATGGCGGGATCCCGCCGGAGTTGCTGAAAGAGCGCGAAATGCTGGCGCTGCTGCTGCCGGCGTTGCGGGCGGACATCGCGGCGCTGGAGCGGTACGAGCGCGTGCCGGAGCCGGTCGCGACGCCGATTCACGCGATGGTCGGTGCGACCGATCCGGTCGTGCCTGCGGAGTTGATTTCCGGCTGGGCGGAAGAGACAACGGGCGCGTTCACGATGCGAACGTTCCGCGGTGGTCACTTCTACTTCCAGCCGGATGCGCGTCCGCTGCTGAGTGTGCTGACGGAAACTCTCGAGCGCGAACTTGCCGACGTCGTGCGTGGTGCCAATGCGCCGGAGATGGAGGTCGCATGAGCGGCGCTCCCTCACGTGTTGCGGTCGTCGGCATCGGCTGCCGCTTTCCGGGCGGGGCTGATTCGTCCGAGGCGTTTTGGCAGCTGCTGGAAGAAGGCCGGGATGTCATCGGTCCGATGCCCGCAGGCCGTTTTGATGTCGAGCGGTTCGTGCATCCCGAGCCCGGTACGCCTGGGAAGATGGTCACGGCTGACGGAGGATTCCTTCAGGACATCGATCGTTTCGATGCGTCGTTCTTCGGCCTCTCTCCCCGCGAAGCTCGAAAAATTGACCCGCAGCACCGGCTTCTGCTCGAAGTAGCGTGGGAAGCGCTGGAGGACGCCGGAATAGCGCCCGCATCGCTGGCGGGTCGTCGTGTAGGAGTGTTCGTCGGCATCTGGTCGGGCGAATACGAGAACGTGATGTACCGCACGCCGGCCGATCTCGATTTCCATTCAATTACCGGTGGTGGTCGATACGCGGCATCGGGTCGCATCTCCTACGCACTCGACCTGCGTGGGCCGGCGCTGACCGTGGACACCGGCTGTTCCGCGTCGCTGGTTGCGCTGCACCTCGCGCGTCAGGCGATTCTCGCCGGTGATGCCGAGCTCGCGGTCGTCGGCGCGGCGAACCTTGTGCTGCAGCCGCACGTCAACATCGGTTATTCGCGGTCGGGGATGCTGTCGGTCGGTGGCCGCTGTCGCTTTGGAGATGCAGGCGCTGCCGGGTACGTGCGCAGTGATGGTGCAGCGGCGGTCGTGCTGAAGCCGCTCGATGCCGCGCTCGCCGATCGTGATCGTGTGCGCGGCGTCGTCCTGGCGTCGGCGGTGAACGCGGACGGTCGCGGAAGTGGCCAACTCGCGACGCCGAGCACAGACGCGCAGGCGGCGCTGCTCGAGCAGGTGTACGCGGCGGCCGGAGTCGATCCTGCCACAGTGCCGTACGTCGAAGCGCATGGTACGGGCACGCGTGCAGGAGATCCGGTCGAACTGGAAGCGCTGGGCCGCGTCCTCGGCCACGGCCGCAACGGTTCTCCCCTCGTTGTCGGTTCAGTCAAAACCAACATCGGGCATACCGAAGCCGCCGCCGGTATGGCGGGGCTGATCAAGACGCTGCTGGCACTCGAACACCGCCGCATCCCCGCGAATCTGCATCTCCGCGAACGACACGAGGAAATCCGCTGGGATGATCTGCGCGTCGAAATTCCTGTTCAGCCGCGCGACTGGCCGGTGGACGCGCCGTTGTACGCGGGGGTCAGTTCGTTCGGCATCACGGGGACGAATGCGCACGTTGTCATTGCGGCGGCGCCGGTGGACGCTTCAGAACCGCCTTCGTCAATGCAGGACGGACCGCGTGTGGTCGCGGTATCCGGTGCATCGCCGGAAGCACTAAACGCATCGATCGCGCGATTGCGCGCGCATCTGCGCGAGACCCCGGGTCTTGCCCTGCGGGATGTCTCGTACACGTCTACCGTTCGGCGCGACCATCACCCGCACCGGCTCGCAGTGGTTGCGGATACTGTCGATGACCTCGCGGCCGCGCTGGACGCACATGCTGCCGGTGAATCGGTTGCGGCGGTATCGACGGGTGAGGCTGGCGTGCCCGCTGTTGCATTCGTGTTTTCGGGGCAGGGATCGCAGTGGGTGGGCATGACACGGGGCCTGCTGGGGTGGGCGCCGGTTTTCACGGCGACACTCGAGCGGCTCGATGCGCTCGTCCGCGATCTCTCCGGCTGGTCTGTTCGCGATGTGCTCCTGGATGACAATACGCACCGGCTCGAACATGTGGAGGTGATTCAGCCGACGCTGACCTGTGTCCAGATCGCGCTCGCAGAGCAGCTTCGTGCATGGGGTGTGCTGCCGCGCGCGGTTGTTGGCCACAGCATGGGCGAAGTCGCGGCCGCATATATTGCCGGTGCGCTATCGTTGGAGGATGCGGTTCGCGTCATCGTGACACGCAGCCGGCTGCTCGCGGAAATCGCGGGTGCCGGTGCGATGGCGCTGCTCGACCTCGATGAGCGCGAGACCGCACAGCGCATAGCGAACGTGAGCGATCGGGTTTCGATCGCAGCCGTGAACGGACCGCGTTCGACGGTCATATCCGGCGATCCTGCCATCATCGATACGCTGCTCGAAAACCTGGATGATGAAGGAGTGTTCTGCCGGCGCGTGAAGGTCGATGTCGCGTCGCATTCGCCGCAGACGGAACCGCTGCTGCCGCAGCTCGCAGAGGAGCTTGCGGTGCTTCGACCGATGCGTCCGGGTGTTCCGTTCTACTCGACGCCGCGTCCGAATGCTCCGACGGATACGTTGATGGACGCGGCGTACTGGGTCGACAACCTCCGCCAGCCGGTACAGCTGAAGAGTGCGGTAAAGGCGATGATCGCGAATGGCATCGATACGTTCGTCGAGATTGCGCCGCATCCTGTTCTGCTTTCATCACTCGGCGACATCGCGGCCGATGCGGATGCGCCGGTCCGCACACTCGCAGGCCCACGTCGAGATGAATCGGAGCCGCGGCGGCTGCTGGATCTAATGGCGAAGCTGCACGTGAGTGGTGTTCCGGTCGCATGGGATGAACTGGCCTCGCGCTATGCGCGCGTGCTGCGCTTGCCCACGTATGCGTGGCAGCGGGAGCGGCACTGGCTCGATCGGTGGGAGGACTGGTCAGGGGATGCGTCGAAGTTGGTGCGCGCGGAATCGGCACGGCCGGACACGGCTGATCGCGACATCTACGAGATCAGCTGGTGGCCTGTCGAGACCCCGACCGCGGATTCGAGCCTTCCCGGAGTGTGGTTCCTGGTTCCCGACGCCGGCGGCGCGGCGGAGCAACTCGCCGAGTTGCTGCGCGCCCGCGGCGGCCAGGCAATTGTGACGGGACCCGCCGACCTTGCGGCGCACTTCGAATCGGCGCGACGGATGAAGCTGCCGATTCGCGGTCTGATTCACATGGCCGGCCTCGATGGGCGGATTACAGGTGCTGCATCACCGGAGAACGTCCTCCGGATGAGTGCCGGCGGCGCGCTCGAAACGATACACGCATTGCTCGGGCTGCACGCGTCGATGGCAACGTGGTGGATTACACGGGGCGTGCAGGCTGTGCCTGGGCGTGCTGCGGAACGCGCGTGCTGGCCGGGCGCCGCGATCTGGGGCCTCGTTCGCACGCTGTGGGAAGAGCACCCCGAACTCGACGCTCACCTCGTCGACGCGGACGGAAGCGGAGCGCAGGCCGCAAGGCAGGTTCTGCGTTCCCTGATGCTGCACGCGGAGCCGCAGCTTGCGTTCGATTCCGATACGCCATTCGCAGCGCGGCTTGTGGCGGCCGGAGCAGATGCCGTGCGAGCGGCTGAACGTCTGTCGGTCGATGGCGCGTGGCTGATCACGGGTGGCCTGGGTGCGCTCGGCGGCATCGCAGCAGAGGAACTCGTACAGAGCGGAGCACGGCGCCTCGTGCTGCTCTCGCGCACGCCGCTGCCGCCGCGCAGGGAATGGGCAACACTTTCGCCGGGTCCGGCTTACGACCGCGTGCAGCGTGTGCTGCGGCTGGAGTCACTCGGTGCAAGCGTTCACATCGCGGCTGTTGATGCGGGCGATCTGCGATCACTCGCTACGTGGCTGGCCGAGTACCGCGCCGAACAGTGGCCGGAGATCCGCGGCATCGTTCACTGCGCCGGGGCACTCGACAACCGCCTCCTTCGTGATCTGAAATGGAGTACCCTCCTGGAGCTGCTCAGGGGCAAAGCCGTTGCCGCGCATAACCTCGATGTCCTGCTGCCCGACGCGGAACGTTCGATCTACTTCTCCTCGACCGTGCCGGTTCTGCCGCAGACAGGGCAGGCAAACTACGCCGCGGCAAATGCGGTTCTGGATGCACTTGCGGCGTCACGTAACGCGGCCGGTCGACGCACGATCAGCATTGGCTGGGGCGTGTGGAAGAACGCCGGCCTCGTATCGGATGCAAACGTTCAGCGTCACGTTGCGGGCATGGAAGCCGGTGGGCAGCGGAGCCTCGATGAGGATGAGGCGCGAGCGCACTTCCGGTGGACGTTCTGCTCGGATCGTGCACACGTCGTGGTTGCGCCAATGGACTGGACTGCCGCGCGCGCACGGCTCACGTCGCGCCCGGGCGCTGCTTTCTATCGCGAGCTGACGGGTACGGCCGAAACGCCTGCGCCGCGTGCAACGTTGCGCGATGTGATAGCAGAAGCTGTCGTCGAGCAGCGCACGGCTCTGCTGGTCACTGCGTTGCGGGCTCAGGTCGCGCGCATTCTCGACGTCGCGCCCGAGCGCATTGCGCCGACACAGCCGCTGGGGCGGCAGGGCCTGGACTCGCTGATGGCGCTCGAGTTCCGCAACCGCACGGAGGCGGAGCTCGATCTGCGCCTGCCTGCGTCGCTGACCTGGAACTACCCGACCCTCGAGAAACTCGCGGAGCACCTGCTTCAGCGCCTCGACCTTCCGGTTGCGAATGCGGCCGTGACCGAGCATGCCGTCGAGGTCGCGGCCGTCGAAGTTGCGACCGGCCTCGATGCGGCCGTGCGGGCCGAGATCAATCAGCTCTCGGATGATGAAATTCTGCAGCAGCTCCGGTTGGAGGCGTGATGAGCGGACGTGAGCGCGCCTCTGCAGTGAAGCTTGCGCTGCTCGGGCGGAAGCTTTGGGCGCAGGACTCGGACATCCGGAATGCAGAGCCGATCGCGATCGTTGGGATGGGCTGCAGAGTACCGGGCGGCGCAACCACGCCGCAACGACTCTGGCAGCTCCTTCTTGACGCAGCCGACGTGGTCGGCGAAGTCCCGGCGGACCGGTGGGATACGGATGCGTGGTATGACGCGGACGCTGCAACGCCGGGTCGGACATCGACACGCTGGGGCGGTTTCCTCGACGACATCCGCGGTTTCGATGCATCGTTTTTCGACATCTCCCCCCGCGAAGCGGAACGCATGGATCCGCAGCAGCGGATCGCGCTCGAAGTTGCCTGCGAGGCGTTCGAACGAGCAGGCATTCCGCTCGATCAGCTGCGCGGCGCGGCGGCCGGCGTGTTCGTCGCCAGCTACCACGATGATTATGCGCTGCTGCAGTACGCTGATCCCGACACGATCACGGCGCGTACGCTGACCGGTGCGCTGCAGTCGATCGTCTCGAATCGCATTTCACATCTGCTCGGACTGCGCGGGCCCAGCCTCACCGTTGACTCCGCCTGCTCGTCCTCGCTGGTAGCGGTGCACCTCGCGTGTCAGTCGCTCCGCTCACGCGACTGCGATGTCGCGCTTGCGGGCGGCGTCAGCGTAATGGTCACGCCGCACGTCAGCATCGCACTTTCAAAGGGCGGCTTCATGTCGCCGACGGGTCGGTGCCACACGTTCGACGCGGCGGCCGACGGATTCGTCCGCGCCGAAGGCTGCGGCATGATCGTGCTGAAGCGACTGTCCGATGCGATCCAGGCGGGTGACCACGTCTTTGCCGTCGTCCGCGGCTCTGCCGTGAACCAGGATGGCGAATCGACAACGCTCTCGGCACCGAACGGGCTGGCGCAGGAAGAACTCGTGCGCCGTGCACTGGCCAATGCGGGTCTGCAGCCGGACGATGTATCGCTGATCGAAGCACACGGCACCGGGACCGAACTCGGCGATCCGATCGAGACCGACGCGTTGACAGCGGTATTCCGCGACCGCGATCCGGCCGCGGGGCCGTGCTGGCTCGGCTCGCTGAAGTCCAATGTGGGCCACCTCGAAGCCGCGGCGGGTGTTGCGGGGCTGATCAAGACGGTGTTGTGTCTGCAGCACCGGACGATCCCACCACACGCGCTGTTCAGTTCGCTGAATCCGCACATCGATCTGTCGGTCGGATCGCTGCGCATCGCGACGGAAGTGACGCCGTGGGACGCGACAGGTCTGCGCGTGGCCGGCGTCAGTTCATTCGGCGTGGGCGGTACGAACGCACACGTCCTCATCGAAGAAGCGCCGAGTTCGCTGCACCCTTCTGGCGCACTCGCGCAAACGCCGTACGTGCTGCCGCTCAGTGCGCGCAGCGCGGGCGCGCTCCGGGCCTTGTGTGCCGGCTACGCCGAGCGACTGCGCGACGGTGCTGATGCGAGCGCACTCTGCCGGGGTGCTGCACGCAGGCGCCGACACTACGCCGAGTACCGCCTCGCCGTTGTTGGCGCGACTGCGGATGTACTCGTCCAGCAACTCGATGCCTATGCACGCGGCGAGCGGCCCGTCGTGGGCGCGGCGCGCAACGCGCCGGTGGCGTTCGTCTTCACGGGGCAGGGCTCGCAGTACGCGGGCATGGCGCAATCGCTCGCCGAATCGGAACCGGTTTTCCGCGACGCGCTGAACGAGGCGGCAGGAGCTGTGCGCAACGTCGGCGGTCCGGACGTGCTCGCGGAGATCGCGGCACCGGCGGCGGATGGCCGTCTTGAACGGACGGATGCTGCGCAGGCCGCGATTTTCGCGGTCCAGGTGGCACTCGTGCGGTTGCTCGATGCGTGGGGCATCAAGCCCGGCATCGTGATCGGGCACTCAATCGGCGAACTCGCAGCCGCGGTTGCGGCCGGGATGCTCGATCTCGGGCAGGCAGCGCGCGCTGTCGTCGAACGCGGCCGACTCATGCAGTCGACCTTCGATGCGGGTCGCATGCTTTCCGTTCGTGCGACCGAGTCGGATGTGCAGGCGCTTCTGACGCGGCACGCGCTCGATGTCACGGTCGCAGCGGTCAATGGGCCAACCGCAATCGTAGTTTCGGGCCTGACGGCCGAAGTCGAACGCGCAGCCTCCATCATGACGGCTGAACGCGTGGAGTTCACGCGTCTGAACGTGCGCTTCGCCTTTCACAGTCCGCTGATGGCGGATGCCGCGCGTGAACTCGAAACCGTGGCCTCTTTCCTTTCCGGCTCAGCGACTTCGGTAACGTTCCTGTCGACCGTCGATGGTGCACCGCTCCGGCGGTTCAATAGCGCATACCTTGCCGCGAACGTGCGGTCGCCGGTGCGGTTCGCAGCCGCGATCGATAGCGCGCTTGAAGCGGGCGTCACCGAGTTCATCGAGATCGGAGCGCACCCGGCACTCGGTCGCGGCATCACCGAACTCGCGGAAGCGCGCGGATTGAGCGCTCGCATCGGGTACTGTCTGCACCGCGAGCGTGAATACGCGCTCACGCTGCACACGCTGATTGCGCAGGCGTACACATGCGGCGCCGACATCGCGTGGTCGAAGTTCTACCCCGGCGCGCTGGCCCATGTCGATCTGCCAACGTACGCGTGGCAGCACGAAAAGTACTGGTTCCCGCAGGCGCCGGATCTGTCGCGGCCGGGACGTGCCGTGCAACGCGGCAACGCCGGTTTCCCGGGCCAGCGTCTTACGTCGCCGGCGATAACGGACACGATCTTCGAGCTCAACCTGCGCGATGCGGTGTTCCAGTCGCTCACCGATCACCGCATCAAGCGTGAGCCGCGTCTGCCCGCGACGGCATTCGCGGAACTGATCCGGAGCGCAGCGATCGAAGCAGGGTTGGCTGCTGCCGAAGTTCGTGCGCTCGGCATTCTGCGGCCAGTGCCATTGGATGTCGACCAACGGCTGCAGGTCGTTCTGACTCCCGTGCGGCCGGATGCGTACGCGGTGACCCTCTACGTCGGTAGCGGGAGTGCGTGGGAACGCGCCGCCACTGCGGAAGTGTGTGCGCCAGCTCTCGAACCAGCCGAGGATCCGGTCACATCGAACGGCGCTTCCATTGCGACGAGCGAATTTTACACCCTGCTCGAACAGCAAAACTGCGAATTCGGGCCGGGCTTTCGTCTGCTCACAAACATTGTCGCGAGCGCGGAGGGCGCGGAAGGCGCAATTGCGTCCGATGCAGCGAGTGCGTGGAACGGGCCGGTTCACCCTGCACATGTCGATGCGGCAGCGCAGCTCTGCATCGCGGCTCTCATGCAGCGCGGCATCGCGAACGAGAGTGGTGCGTTCCTGCCCTGGTCGCTAGATGCTTACCGCGTATTCGCGTCGGGCGTGCCGTCACACGGCCGCGCTGCGCTCGTCGATGCGACGGCGGATGCCGCGACGTTCAATGTGACCCTTTACGCCGCGAACGGACGACCGCTGGTTCGCCTGGATGGCTGGCGCCTCCGTTACACGGCAGCCGTGCCGGCACAGCTGCGTGCAGTCTCGTGGGAGGCAGAGCCGGTTGCCACCGGCGCACTGCCGCAAAAGCAGTGGCTCATCTTTGCTGATTCGGAAGGCCTCGGCCACGGTGTTGCCGAAGCACTTTCGGCGCGCAACGTACCCGTCACGCTGGTCCTGTCAGGGACCGACGGCGCAACGGAAGCGGCGCTGCATTCGTTGCAGGTTGAGCCGACAGCGTGGGAAGGCGTGCTGCTGCCGCTCTTCCCGAACACCGGCGGCGGTGCCGCCGGTATCGAGAGCGTATGTCGGCCAGTGCTCGAGGTTGCGCGCCGCATCGCCACGCTGTCGGCGCCCGGTCTGAAGCTGCTGCTCGTTACGCGTGCCACGCAGGCAGTCGGTGGACTTGCCCGGAGCTCCGATGCTGCGGGAGCCGCTGCGTGGGGCGTCGCACGTGTGCTGCGCGCCGAGCGGCCCGATATCAGCTGCACGTGTCTGGACCTCGATGCAGCGGTCCGTCGCGGCGTAACACACGCCGAGATCGATACTGTCGTGCAGGAAATGTTTGCGCTCGCCGGTTCGGGCGAGGTGGCAATCCGTGATGGCAGTCGGCTGCTCGCGCGTGTTGCGATCGAACACTGGAAGCCGATCGATGCCGGCGAGTCCAGTCCGGTCCGGCTCGTACACCGCGCGCCCGGCACGCTGGACGGTTTCGAAACCGAAAAGTTCCTGCCCGGTCCGCTCGCACCGGGCAACGTTCGCATTCGGGTGCTGGCCGCAGGCGTCAACTTCCGGGATGTGCTTACGGCGCTCGCCAGTTATTCCGGCGAACACGCCTTCGGCCACGAGTGTTGTGGCGTGGTGGAAGCGGTCGCGGCCGATGTGTCATCGGTGGAGCTCGGCGAACGCGTGATCGCGTTCTGGCCGGGCTGCTTCGCGGCTTCGGTCGATGCGCCTGCAACACACGTATTCCCCGCGCCTGACGGACTCGACCCGGTTGCTGCTGCAACGTTGCCAATCGCGTTTGGCACCGCTTGGTACGCGCTGTTCGAACTCGGCGCGATCGGCGCAGGCAATTCGATTCTCGTTCATTCCGGCGCGGGCGGTGTGGGGCTGGCCGCGATTCAGCTGGCGCTTGCGGCGGGCGCCCGCGTCTTTGCGACGGCCGGAACACCCGCGCGTCGTGCACTGCTTGAAAGTATCGGTGTCGAAAAGGCGTTCGACTCGCGATCGACGAGCTTCGCGGACGCACTACTGCACGCGACCGAAGGTGCCGGCGTCGACCTCGTTCTGAACTCGCTGATCGGTCCGATGATCCCGGCCGGACTCGGAGTGCTGCGGCCGGGCGGCGTCTTCGTCGAACTCGGCAAGCGCGAGATCCTGTCGGACGCCGAAGTCGCGGCACACCGCACCAACATCCGTTACATCGCGTTCGACCTGGGGGATGAAGCGCTCGGCGACGAGATGCTGCTGCCACGGATCTTCACTTCGCTCAACGGAATGCTCGCGGCACGTGCGATCCAGCCGTTGCCAGCCACGGTGTACCCGCTCGATCAAGCCGAACACGCGCTCCGACGCATGTCGCGCGGCGAACATGTCGGAAAGACCGTTTTCATTCTGCCGCCACAGAAACAGCGTGTGTTCGAAGGCTGGATCGTCGTTACCGGCGGAAGCGGCGGCGTTGGCAGCGCGACGCTGCGCTGGCTGGTTGCACGGGGTGCCAGGAAGATCGCGCTGTGGAGTCGTCGCGCACCGGACGGCGATGCAGCGGGCGCAATCGCGCGAGGCAGGGAAGCCGGCGCCGACATCCGCGTGATGTCGGTGGATGTCTCCGACGAGGCCGATGTCCAGGTTGCACTGGAAGCGCTGCGCATTGAAGCGCCGGTCACGGGCATCATACACGCGGCAGGCGTCGTTGACGACGCGATGCTCCCGCACCAGGACTGGGCCCGCTTCGAACGCGTGCTTGCGCCGAAGGCGCTGGGAGCGTGGCACCTGCACACGGCGACACTGGCCGATCCGATTGAACTGTTCCTGCTCTACTCGGCGGCAGGTCCGCTGATCGATGCGAAGGGGCAGGCCAACTACGCGGCTGCGAACGCCTACATCGATGCGCTGGCGGCGCACCGGCGCGCGCACGGCCTGCCGGCAACGAGTGTGCTGTGGGGGCCGTGGCGTAATGTCGGCATGGCCGCCCGCCTGGATGCCACACAGCAGCAGCGCTGGTCGCGCAACGGCCTCGACTGGTGGACCGCCGAGTCAGTAACGCCCACGCTCGATGCACTGCTCGGCGCCGTGCCACCCCAGGTGCTCGCGGTTCGCATCGGCGCGACGATGCGTAGCACTCGCAGCCAGGATGTTGCCGCAGTGAGGACGGTAAGCGGACTGCGCGAACGCCTGGAGGCTGCCGATGCATCCGAACGACCTGCGCTGCTCCTCGAACACGTGCGTCAAACGCTGGCCGGCTTGCTGGGCACCGCCAGAGCTCCCGCTCCCGACGCTCCGCTCCGCGATGCGGGGCTCGATTCTCTGACCGCGATCGAACTGCGGAACGCATTGACGCTTTCAGTCGGAACCTCGCTGCCGGCTACCCTGGCTTTTGACCACCCAACGGCGAATGCGATCACGAAGTTCCTGCTCAGGACGCTGCAGCTCGATGCGGCGGTGACGGAATCGATGGACGTTCCGGTTGACCTGGAAGAGCGGATCCGCGCTGAAGTCGGCGCGCTCACGGATGAAGAAGCGGAACTGGCGCTGCTCGCAGAACTCGGTATGGAGGCATAGCGGTGGCGGCACCTGAGCCAATGGACGGCCTTTCTCCGGTCAAGCGTGCGCTGGTCGAGATCCGGCGCCTGAAGGAAGAACTGACGCGTGAGCGGCAGCGCCGATCGGAGCCGATCGCGATTGTCGGCGCGGGTGTGCGTTTCCCCGGCGGCGCGGACACGATCGAGCGCTTCTGGGAAATGCTGATGGCGGGCACGGATGCCATCGGCCCAATGCCGCGTGAGCGCTGGGACCACAATCGCTACTTCGATCCGGCCGGCGAACGACCGGACACCTACTACATCGATCAGGGCGGTTTCCTCGAGGACATTGATCAGTTCGATCCCGAGTTCTTCGGAATTGCACCGCTCGAGGCCAGCATGATGGATCCGCAGCAGCGGCTGCTGCTCGAGACCGCGTGGGAGGCGTTCGAGAACGCAGGCATTTCCGCCCGCTCGCTGCACGGATCGAACACGGGCGTGTTCGTCGGCATCGGAACGACGGACTACCACCGCCTGTTGATGGCCCACGGCGAAAGAATCGATGCGTACGCGAGTTCCGGCACCGCGCTAAGTGTGGCGGCAGGCCGCATATCATACCTGCTCGGCTTCCATGGTCCGTCGATCTCCGTCGATACCGCCTGCTCCTCATCCCTGGTCGCCGTTCACCTCGCCTGCCAGGCGCTGCGCATTGGTGAAAGCGACATTGCAATAGCGGGCGGTGTCAATGTGATGGTCGCACCGGAGTTGACGGTCGATTTCTGCAGTGCCGGGATGCTTTCCCATGACGGGCGCTGCAAGACGTTCGATGCGGCGGCCGATGGCTACGTTCGCAGCGAAGGCTGCGGCGTGATCGTGCTGAAGCGGCTGTCGGATGCCCAGCGTGACGGCGATCGCATCCACGCGGTCATCCGCGGATCCGCCGTGAATCAGGACGGCCGCAGCAGTGGTCTCACCGCGCCCAGCGGGCCGGCCCAGGAAGCAGTGATCCGCAACGCGCTCGAGAACGCCGGGTTGAAGCCTTCGGACATCGGGTACGTCGAAGCACACGGCACGGGAACCTCGCTCGGCGATCCAATCGAGGTCCACGCACTCGGTTCGGTATTCGCCGATCGCAGCGCGGCCCAGCCACTCCTGATCGGTTCGGTGAAGACGAACGTCGGCCACCTGGAAGCAGCTGCCGGCATTGCAGGGCTGATCAAGGCAATGGAAACCGTCCGTCATGGCGTGATTCCGCCGCACCTCAACTACACGACGCCAAATCCGCACATCTCGTGGGCGCAGTATCCGATCGCCGTGGTGCCGGCCGCGCAGATCAAATTCCCGGGCTCCGTGCCGCGGGCGGGCGTGAGCTCGTTCGGTTTCAGCGGCACAAACGCACACGTCATCATCGAGGCGCCGCCGGCCGCGGCGGCTTCATCGCGTGCAGCGACAGACGAGCCCGCGATTCTGACGCTTTCGGCTCCGCGTGAATCCGGCCTGCGCGCGCTGGCGAGCGCCTACGCCGCCTATCTAACTAAGACGCGGGAAGCCTTTACTGACATCTGCGCGACAGCCAACGCCGGACGCAGTGTATTTGCGCACCGCCTCGCGATCAGCGCGCACGACAACATTGAAGCCGGCCGGAAGCTGCAGTCGTGGCTCGCCGGCGCGGAGGTTCCGGGCTTGTGGATCGGTACCGCGCATGCTCGCATGGCCGGTGCGGTCGCATTCGGAGCCGACGGCATGAGAGACGCACGGTCAATAGCGCAGCTCTTCGTGAACGGCGTCGAAATCGACTGGCGTGAGCTCTCGGCAGGGAGCCGCCGGGTGGTTCTGCCGACGTACCCGTTCGAGCGGCGCCGCTTCTGGTTTACTGAACGCGCACAGTCGCCGCGTGGCCAGTCAAACGTCGACACGTGGCAAGCACTGACGGCTGCTGCCGACGAACAGGCCGCGCTTGCACCCATCGATGTGAACCTCGCACAACTGGCCGAGGGCTACCGCGCGCTCGACAGCGTCGCCGAAGTCGTCGGTCACAATGCGCTCATGAGCCTCGGCGCATTCACACGCACGGATGTTTGCAGCATCGATGACGTGCTGCACGAAACGGGCATCGCGAAGCTGTACGAGCCAATCGTGCGTCGCTGGCTCGATGCCATGACCCGCCGCGGAGCGCTCGAGCGCACACCGGGCGGCTACCGAGCGACCGCGCCTCTGTCGCCGATCGATGCTGCGCCGTACTGGCAAGAGGCAGCAAGGCACTTCAATGAAGATGACGCGCTGCTCTCGTACGCGCGTCACTCGGCTGAGCTCGTTGCCGATGTGCTGAGCGGACGCGTGAGTCCTCTCGAGACGCTGTTCCCCGGCGGCTCATTCGATGTCGCTGCCAACCTCTACGAAAAGTCCGCGGTCCTGCGGTACGTCAATGCGATCGCAGCGCGGGCGCTGCAGGCGTTACTGACTACGTTGCCTGCCGATAAGGCGGTGCGCGTCATGGAAGTCGGCGCGGGGACCGGCGGCACAACCTCATCGCTTCTGCGCGTGCTGCCGTCGGACCGTGCGACGTACACATACACCGATGTATCGGACGTCTTCCTGGAATTCGGCCGCGCGAAGTTCGCGGATGTCGCGTGCCTCCGGACCGCCATCTTCGATCTCGAAGCGTCGCCGGAGGCGCAGGGCTTCAAGCGCGCCTCGTTTGACGTTGTGGTTGCTTCGAACGCCGTACACGCCGCAAAGGACCTCCCCGCTGCGCTGGGCCGCGTGCGGTCGCTGCTGGCGCCCAACGGCATACTCCTGCTCGTTGAATCGACAGCGCATCACGCCTGGCACGACATGTCGACCGGCCTGATCGAAGGCTGGCAGCACTTCGTGGACGACCTTCGCAAGGACACGCCGCTGCTGCCCGCTTCAACGTGGCTGGAGGTGCTGCACGAGGCTGGTTTCGTGAACGCCGCCGCTTTCCCGCGGGACAACAGCGCGGCCGCCGTTCTGAAACAACAGATCATCATTGCGCAGGCTGGCACGACGGTCGAAGCGACGGCGGATGCGTCGGTCGCAATCGCGTCGGAAGTGCAGGTGCACGCTCGCGCCCAGCACACTCCCGCAGATACTCCTGCTGAAGTGGCGATCGCATCAAACGGCGCAAGCAACACGAACGCGGCGGCGCCGGCGACGGGTGGCGTCGAACACACTTTCCATGTTGCGCTTCGCGCCGCGGTCGGTGCCGAGCGCCAGACGGTTGCATGTAATGCGGTACGCGAGTGCGTGATCGAAATCCTGCGCGCCGATCCCGATCGGCCGCCGGCCTTCGATGCGCGTCTCATGGAACTCGGCGTTGATTCTCTCATGGCGGTCAGGCTGCGCAACCTGCTTCAGAAGCGGCTCGGCCTCGCGACGAAGAAGTTGCCGGCCACCCTGATCTTCGATTATCCGACGATCCGGCAGATTGCGGAGCTGGCGATTTCATTCGTTCTCGGCAATGCCGGCGCGCTCGCGGAGCAGAAGGCCCCTGCGCCTGTCGCCGCGGAGGCAGCGCCCGCGGCCTCGCGGGCCGCCGAACTCGCGGCGATGTCCGAAGCCGACGTCATTGCGATGCTGGATCAGTTGCACGCGGAAGGAATGTCGTGAGCGACGAAGTGAACGCTACCGAGCTGACGCCGCTCAAGCGCGCACTGCTTTCGATCGAAACGCTGCGCGAACGTGTGCGCGAGCTGGAGAGCCGGCGTACGCAGCCGATTGCCGTGATCGGTATCGGATGCCGAATGCCGGGCGGCGGCAACACGCCCTCACGCTACTTCGATGCGTTGCGCGAAGGACGGGATGCGATCCGGTCGCGACCCGCGGTCGCGCGTCCGGGCTGGTCCGCAGGTGACGCCGAGTTGCCCCCCGCCGGTTACCTCGATGACGACGTCAGCGGCTTCGACGCGGCGTTCTTCGGCATCTCGCCCCGCGAAGCAATGAGCATCGATCCACAGCATCGACTGCTGCTGGAATGCGCGTGGGAAGCGCTCGAACAGGCCGCCATCGATCCGCGCGCGCTGGCCGGCTCACGCACCGGCGTGTTCGTCGGGATGGCGGCCAACGATTACGCGAACATGCAGCTGCGTTCGCCGCGCGCGGCACAGCTGCTGAACTCGCACTTCGCGTCCGGGACCGGTCACTCGATGGTGTCGGGTCGCCTTTCATACCTGCTGGGTGTGCACGGGCCGTCGATCACCGTCGATACCGCTTGCTCGTCCTCGCTGGTGGCCGTGCATCTGGCGTGTGAGTCACTGCGCGCCGGCGAAAGTGAGGTCGCCATCGCTGCCGGCGTAAACCTGATCCTGTCGACGGACTACACGGTTGCATTCCATCAGGCGCGGATGCTCGCTCCCGATGGGCGATGCAAAACCTTCGATGCATCGGCGGACGGTTTTACGCGCGGCGAAGGCTGCGGCGTTCTCGTACTGAAGCCGTTCGCGGATGCGCAGCGGGATGGCGATCCGATCCTGGCCGTCATTCGCGGTTCCGCGGTCAACCAGGATGGGCCGAGCAGCGGGCTCACGGCGCCGAACGGTCCGGCACAGGAAGCGGTTGTGCGCGCGGCGCTGCGTAATGCGGGCCTCAAGCCGTCCGACATCGCCTACGTCGAAGCGCACGGCACCGGCACCTCACTGGGTGATCCGATCGAAGTCCAGGCACTGGGTAACGTGTTCGGCGGAGATCGGCCAACCGATCGGCCGCTGCTGATTGCGTCGGTGAAAACGAACATCGGGCACCTCGAAGCCGCCGCCGGCATCGCGGGTCTGATCAAGGTGGTCGAGGCGCTGCGGCAGGGCGAAATCCCGCCGAGCCTGCATTTCCGCACACCGAACCCGCTCATCCCGTGGAGCGAGCTGCCCGTTGCGGTTCCGACGACGAACGTACCATTCGAACCGCTGAACGGTGCGCGCCGCGCCGGAATCAGTTCGTTCGGGTTCAGCGGCACCAACGCCCACATCATTCTCGAAGAAGTGCCCACGCGGGAAGTTGTGCCGGACCAGGTGCAACGTGCGTCGGTGCTCACGTTGTCGGCGGCCGACGCGGACGCGCTGCGCGCGCTTTCGGAGAACATCGCCGATCACCTGGATCGTTCCGAAGACCGGTTCGCGGATGTGTGCCACACGCTGAACACCGGCCGCGCGCACTTCTCGCATCGCCTCGCGGTGATCGCCGGTGCACATGCGGAAGCGCGCGATCTGCTGCGTGCCTGGCAGCCGGGCGAGCGCAACAGCCGCATCCGTCAGGGTTACCTCCGCACCCCGGAAGCGCCGGCGGTTGCGTTCCTGTTCACCGGACAGGGCTCGCAGTACGCCGGGATGGCGTGGTCGCTTCGTCAGGTTTCGCCTGTCGTGCGTACAACGCTCGACCGCTGCGATGAACTGCTGCGCAGCGAACTCGAAGTGCCGCTGCTCAACGTGCTCGATCCCAACGGGCGGCATCCGGAACTCATCGATCGGACCGATTACACGCAGCTGGCCCTGTTTGCGGTGCAGGTTGCGCTTGCCGAATTGTGGCGAAGCTGGGGCATCACACCGTCGATCGTGCTCGGGCACTCGATCGGCGAATACGCAGCCGCGTATCTCGCGGGCGTGTTCAACCTCGAGGATGCCGTGCGGGTGGTAGCCGCGCGTGGCCGGTTGATGCAGGCGACTCCGCCCGGTCGCATGCTCGCGGTCATGACAGAGGAAGCGCGGGTACGCGACCTGGTCGGTGCGGTCGGTGGTCCGTTGTCGATCGCGGCGGTAAATGCGCCTGCGCAGATTGTTATTTCCGGCGCCAACGATGCGGTGGCCGAACTCGACCGCCGCGCCGCGGAAGCGGGGGTTCAGACCAAACCACTGCGCACATCGCACGCATTCCATTCACCGCTCATGGATGATGCGGTGCCTGCGTTTGAGTCCGTGCTGCGGAGCGTGTCTCTGCGTCCGGCAGACCGCGTGCGTTTCGTCTCGACCGTCACCGGTACTGCAATCGCGCCGGACGTGCTCGCGGAGGTTTCGTACTGGTCCAATCAGATCCGACAGCCGGTTCGCTTTGCCGACGCGGTGCGCTCCGCCGCTGCCGTCGCAGCGCACGGCGTGGAAGTCGGCCCGCATCCGACACTGTCTGCGCTGGCATCGCTCTGCAACATCACCATGCCGGTGCATCCGTCGCTGCACCGGGAACGGGACGCGTGGGAGACGCTGCTCACGACCGCGGCAGAGCTTTACGTGAGCGGCACACCGGTCGCCTGGCAGGCGCTCGATCCGGAGCGGCCGGCGAACAGCATCGAGTTGCCGCGTTATCCGTTCCAGCGCTCATCGCTGTGGGTCGACCTCGGCGCGCAGCACGCGCGACGTGCGCCGCGCGGCGGCCATCCTCTGCTGGGCGTACGCATTCCGCAGCCACCGCCGGTCATCGCGTTCGAATCGGTGCTGGACGCGGATGCGCCAGCCTTCATCGCCGACCACCGCGTTCTCGATCGCGTGATCCTGCCGGGAACGGCGTACCTCGAAATGGCGATGACGGCCGGCGCCACGGCCATGAACGGCGCGGTCGAACTGCATGATGTGGAGATGATCGAGCCGATGCTGTTCGATGATGGCAACCGTCTTGTCCATACGCGCATCGACACGATCACAGGCACCTTCTCGATCCATTCCGCTCCCGCGGACAGCGCGGATCACGGGTGGACACTTCATTGCTCGGGTCGCGTGAGCCGCCGGTCCGCTGCTGCGGCCGAACGTGTCGATATCACGGCTGCACTCGAACGCTGCACGACGCACATGGACGGATTCGCGTTCGCCGCACAGCTCGCGAGCCGCGGCTACGACTTCGGACCGCGACTGCTTGGTGTCCGTGAAGTGTTCTCGGGCACCGGCGAGGCGGTCGGGCAGGTCGTGCTGCCGGAAGCGTGTGCTGACGATCCGAACCGTTACACTGCGCACCCACTACTGCTCGATGCCGCCGTGCAGACGATCGCCACGGCGATGTCCGATGCCGTTGCCGGCAGGACGTGGGTGCCCGTCGCGATCGATACCGTTGCGACGTTCAGCCCGCTGCGTGACTCGGCGACGACCTACGTACGCATCGATTCAACCGGGCCCGACGTGTTGCGCGCGTCCGTGCACTTGACGGATGAATCGGGCGTCGTTCTGGCACGGCTCGGCGGCATGGCCTTCCGTGCGGTTTCCGCCGCCGACCTGGGCGCCACCTCCGAGGACCCGTTCCTCGAAGTGAAATGGGTGCCGGTGCGCGACGCGCATCCCGAACAGCTCCGGCGCGAGCGTGCGGAAACGCTGTCGCTTGCGCACGACACAATGCAGGCCGAAGCGAAAGTTGCCGACACCGCCGCATACGACGTCTTCGTCGATACGCTCGAGGCCCGGTCCCTCTCGTTCGTGGCGGACGCGCTCGGTCAACTCGGCTGGGACGCCGCTCCGGGCGACATCGTTGATGCAGCTACGCTCGCTGCCGACCTCGGCGTGGTGCCGGCGCGGCTGCGACTGTTCGAGCGCATGCTCGAAATGCTCTCCGAAGAGCGCATTCTCGACCGGCACGCGAACGGCTGGCTCGTGCGCCGCGACCTGAGGTCCAACGCGCAGAGCAGTGTCATGCTGTCCGTCAACGGATCAGCGCGGGCGGAGCAGGTCCTGCTGGAGCGGTGCGGCGCGAAGCTGCATGAGATGCTGCGTGGCAATGGGGACCCGCTCGAACTGCTGTTCCCCGGCGGCGATGCTGAAGACGCCGAGCAGATGTACTACGACGCACCGCTTGCGCGCACGTTCAATCGGACGATCGCAGCGCTGGTCGCATCGGTTCGGGCAGTCAACGGTCGCAAACTGCGCATCCTGGAAGTCGGCGGCGGCACCGCGGGCACGACGCGCCGCGTGCTCGAAGCGCTGGACGCACACGGTATCGCCTTCGAGTACACGTTTACCGACATATCGCCGCTGTTCCTCGACCGGGGACGGCGGCGCTGGGCCAATCGCAGCGGCATCGTCTACCGCACGTTCGATCTCGACGGGGATGCCGCGGCGCAGGGCTTCGAATCGCAGACGTACGACATCGTCATCGCGGCCAACTGTCTGCACGCTGCGCGCGATCTGCGCGGCGCGCTCGCCCGCGTGCGCAACCTTCTGCGCCCCGCCGGAATGCTCCTCGCCGTCGAAGTATTCGGCGCACACCGCTGGTTCGATCTGACCGTAGGATTGACCGACGGCTGGTGGCACTTCACCGACACGGACCTCAGGCCCACATACCCCTGCATTGATGCAGCGCGGTGGGAGAATACACTCAGCGGGCTCGGCTACAACGACGTGCACGCACTGCCGCTGTCGTCCGGACAGGCCGGCGGCCATGCCAGTCGCAACCAGGGGCTCGTCATTGCGTACCGGGACGCAGCTCCGCTCGCTGCGGGCACGAACTGGCTCCTGCTCGGAAGCGACGCGTTCGCGAACGAAGTTGCGGATGGATTGACAGGCAAGGGCTGCACGGTTGTGCGTTGTGATGTAGGCACGGCAGCCGCGGAGCTTGCCGCGCGCCTGCGCGAACAATCGCGCTGGCAAGGCATCGTTCTCGTTCACACGGACCGCGCCCACAACGCTGCCAATGTTTCCGCGTCGATACGCGAGGGTGCGGAAGCGCTGATCACGCTGGCGAAGGTCGTCGGCGCGGGTGTAACGGTCGTCGATCGCGTGTGCCTGGCCAGTCGTGGTGCACAGGTCGCATCCGACGCGGACGTCGATGTCGATGCGGCCGCGGCAACGTTGTGGGGCATTACACGCACACTCGAGCTGGAACTGCCGGAGGTTCGCGTTGATTGCCTGGATCTCGATGCAACCGCATCGAACGTTGACGCCGACCTGGTAGTCAACTGGCTGCTCGACCCGCCGGCCGAGCCGGAGCTGGCGGTGCGTTTCGACCAGTTTCGCGAACGCCGTGTCGTACGCCGTACCCGCGCGCAGGCATCGTTGCCTGCCGAGTACCGCCTGTTGCGACCGGCGAGTTCATCACTCGACAACATCGCCTTCAGCGAGGGTGCGCGACGTCAGCCGGCAGCCGGTGAAGTCGAAATCCGGGTTGCGGCGTCGGGCGTGAACTTCAAGGACGTGCTGAACGTCCTCGGCATGTATCCCGGCGATGCGGGCCCGCTCGGTTCAGAATGCGCAGGCGTGGTTACGGCGGTCGGCGCCGACGTTAATATCCCGGTCGGCACCGCGGTGGTCGCGTCCGCCGGTCACGCCTACGGCCGGCACGTCATTGCGCGTGCGGAGCTGGTGGCGCCGAAACCGGCGCACCTGACCTTTGCACAGGCGGCCGCGGTTCCGGTCGCGTACCTCACGGCGCACTTCGCGCTCAACCACCTTGGGGGGATCGGGCCGGGCGATCGTGTTCTGATCCACGCGGCCGCGGGCGGCGTCGGCATGGCCGCGTGTGCACTCGCGCAACGCGCCGGAGCGGAGGTGTTCGCGACTGCGGGCAGCGAGGCGAAGCGAGAACGACTGCGCGCCGCAGGCATTCGTCACGTCTTCGACTCGCGATCTGCGTCGTTCGTCGACGGCATTCTCGCTGAAACGAACGGGGCGGGTGTTACCGTCGTGCTCAACTCCCTCGCCGATGACCTGGTCGCGCGCAGCTTCGATGTGCTGGCGAAGGGTGGGCGCTTCCTGGAAATCGGCAAGCGCGGCATCTGGACCCACGAACAGGTGGCCGCGCTCGACCGCGATGTCGACTACCACATCATCGACTGGGGCGAAACCGTAAACGCGGAGCCGGCTCTGGTGGGTCGCCTGTTCGCGGACGTCATGCGCGATGTCGCGAGCGGCGAACTACCGGCCTTGCCGGTGAAGGTATTCCCGCTCGAGCGCACCGTCGATGCATTCCGCTACATGGCGGCGGGTCGACACACGGGCAAAATCGTGCTCGCGCATCCGGTACACGCCGCAGCGGAACCGATCCGCTTCACACCCGACGGTGTGTATCTCATCACGGGCGGAACCGCGGGTCTCGGTCTGAGCACCGCACGCTGGGCCGTGACACAGGGCGCGGGTGAGATCGTGCTGGTTTCGCGCAGCGGCGGCAATGCGGAAACCAGTGCGTTTGCCGATGAAGCGGCGCGCACCGGCGCGCGGGTTCACGTCTTCGCGGCAGACATTGGTGACCGGGCCGCGGTCACTTCACTGCTAAATGCGTTGCGTGATCGCGGTGTCACGCGCATCGATGGGTTCATCCATTCGGCCGGCGCACTGGCCGATCGCACGCTTCAGAACGCCGAGTGGAGCGACTTCGAGCGCGTCCTGCATGCGAAGGTCGGCGGCACGCTGCACCTGGCCGAGGCTGCGCGGGAGATGCGCTCGGATTTCCTGGTCTCCTACGCGTCGATCGCGTCCGTACTCGGTGCGCCGGGTCAGGCGAACCACGCCGCGGCCAACGCATTCCAGGACTCCTTCGCCGCGGGACTGTGGAGCGCTGGCATTCGCGGCATGACGATCGGCTGGGGCCCGTGGAGCGAGACGGGTGCGGCAACCGCCGGGGAAGTCCTGAATCGTGCGCGCGATCGAGGCATCACCGCCCTTTCCACGCGAGAGGGCATCGCCTGGACTGAACGCGCGTTCGCGCGGCCTGCGGTACATCTGGTCGGCGCGAAAGTCGGCGATGCCGCTGTGCTCGCACGCGCGAGCCGTCACCTGATCGTCGACCTGCCATCAAAAGCATCGGCAACAAAACACACCGCACCTGCAACCGCGAGCACGCCAACGCAGGCACGCGTGCGCCTCGCGGATGAGATCGCCGCGGCGCCGGTCGATGCACGACGGACGCTGATGCTGAACCGCGTGCGGGACCGGATCCGCCGCGTGCTCGGGCTGGCTGCCAACGCGGTGGTCGAGGCGGAGCGGCCGCTCGGCGACCTCGGCCTCGATTCGCTGCTTGCCGTCGAGTTGCGCAACGTGCTGGCGGAAGATGTCGAGCGCCGTCTGCCTGCCACGCTGCTCTTCGATCATGCGACACCGTCATTACTCGCGGATCACCTGCTCGACCTGATCGCGCCTGCCGAGGATCAGGACGAGTCCGATGCGCAGTCGGAGACCGAATCCAAAACCGAACTCGTCGGGCTCGTCGAATCGCTCGATGATGACGAGGTAGAGCGCCTGCTGGCGGAGAAGTTGAAGCAATCATGAGTGAACTGGCCGATCTCCGGAAACGCATCCTTGACCTGCCGCCGAAGCGGCTCGCGCTGCTCGCGCTCGAACTGCAGGAGCAGCTCGAGAAAGAGCGCGCGGCGCGGGCTGAACCGATTGCCGTGATCGGTATGGCGTGCCGGTTCCCCGGCGGCAGCAATTCGCCCGATGAGTTCTGGGCGATGCTGGAAGAGGGTCGCGATGCAATCGTCGATGTTCCCGCGGACCGTTGGGATGTCGATGCGCTGTACGATCCGGACCCGGATGCGCCCGGCAAGGTCGCGACCCGCTGGGGCGGCTACCTCGATGATGTGCAGCGCTTCGACAACGAGTTCTTCTCGATTTCCGCGCGCGAAGCACGCGCCATGGATCCGCAGCAGCGGCTGCTCCTCGAAACGATCTGGCGCGCATTCGAAGACGCCGGCACGCCGCCGTCGCGCTACTACGGCGCGAAAGCCGGCGTGTTCATCGGCATCTGCAACAACGATTACCTGCTGCGACTGCTGCAGGAGGGCGCCGATGCGATGGACCTGTACCTGTCCTCGGGCAATGCGTACAGCGTCGCGGCCGGCCGCATTTCCTTCACACTCGGGTTCCAGGGTCCCGCAATATCCGTGGACACCGCGTGCTCGTCTTCGCTGGTCGCAATGCACTCCGCGTGTCAAAGCCTGCTGACCGGCGAATCGAATCTCGCGGTCGCGGGCGGCGTAAACGTGATGTGTTCGGCAGAGACCAGCATGGCGCTTTCGCGCTCGCACATGATGGCGCCGGATGGTCGATGCAAAACGTTCGACGACCGCGCTGATGGTTTCGTGCGCGCCGAAGGTTGCGGCGTATTGCTGCTGAAGCGGCTGTCGGACGCAGTTCGGGATGGCGATCGCATTCACGCGCTCATCCGCAGCACCGCGATCAATCAGGATGGACGCAGTACGGGCCTGACGGTACCGAACGGGCCGGCGCAGGAGCAGGTCATCCGCGATGCACTCTCTCGCGCGCAGCTCGCGCCGGACGACATCGACTACATCGAAGCGCACGGCACGGGCACAGCGCTGGGCGACCCGATCGAGATCCGTGCATTGGGGCGTGTGTTCGGAAAGAACCGCGCGGTGCCGTTGCAGGTCGCCTCGGTCAAGACCAACATCGGCCACCTCGAATCGGCCGCGGGCGTTGCCGGTGTCATCAAGACCATCCTGTCGATCAAGCACGGCCGGATTCCGCCGCACATCCATTTCCGTACGCCGAGCAAACACATCGACTGGGACGAGTACGCAATCGCCGTCCCGGCGGACGGTGCGCAATGGCCGGACACGGGCCATCCGCGCCGGGGCGGCGTGAGCAGCTTCGGCTTCAGCGGCACCAACGCCCACGTCATCATCGAACAGGCGCCGAATGATGCGGCCGCCGCCGGTACGCGCACGAGACCGGTCGAACTGCTCGCAATCTCCGGAACCACACCATCCGCGCGGGACGCATCTGCGAGCGATTATCGCGATGCGCTTGATACGCTGGCCGACGATCACTTCGGCCGCTTCTGCCACATGACACGGGCCGGTCGCACCCACTTCGGATACCGACGCGCGATTGTCGCGCGGGATCGCAGAAGTGCAGTGCAGGCGCTGGCTGGCGCCGACGAAAGTGTGCGTTTCGATTCGCCGGCACGCTGCGTCGAGGCGCCCGGCGTCGTCTTCACCTTTACGGGGCAGGGTGCACAGCACCCGGGCATGGGCCGCGCGCTGTATGAAACGGCACCTGCTTTCCGGAAGGCGATCGACTGCTGTGCTGAAATTCTGAACCCGCTGCTCGAACTGCCGCTGACGCAGATCCTGTTCGAAGGCAACGGCGATGCTGCGCCGATCTACCGCACATCGCTCGCGCAGCCGTCAGTCGTGGCATTCGAGTACGCGCTTGCAGAACTCTGGCGTTCCTGGGGCGTGCAGCCGGCGGCCGTGCTGGGCCACAGCCTCGGCGAGTACGTCGCCGCGACCGTAGCCGGTGTGCTTCGCCTCGAGGACATGCTGCCGCTCGTCCGCGAACGGGGCCGCCTGCTGGAATCGCTGCCCGGCGGACATCGCATGGCTGCCGTGTTCGCATCCGCGGACACACTCGCGCCAATCCTGGCCGCACACCCGGGCGCCCACATCGCCGCGTACAACGCGCCCGAGAATACGGTCCTGTCCGGACCGGCGGAGATCGTGACGCGCGTGCTGAACGAGTGTGCCGCGCGCGGCATCGAACACCGTGTCCTGCGTCTCGATCAGGCGTTCCACTCGCCCGGCGTCGAGCCGGTCATGGATGCGCTCGAAGCCGCGGCCTCACGCGTTACGCATCACGCAGCGCGCATCCCGATCGCGTGGAACGTGAGTGGCGAAATCGGCGCGGCTCCCGTTGATGCGGGCCTATACTGGCGCAATCATGCGCGGCAGCCCGTGCGTTTCACGCAGGCCGTGCATGCACTGGCCGCGCAGGGGTTCCGTCACTTCCTCGAAGTCGGGCCGCATCCGACACTGTCGCCGCTGGTCAGCCAGGCGGTTGATGGCGCAGTCGTGGTTCCGTCGCTGCGGCGCGGTGGTGAACCGTGGCAGGACATCGCAGAGGCGGCGGCGCAGCTGTACGTGCACGGCGTCGACTTCGACTGGCGTCCGTACGACGAGGGTTTTGCGCACGAGCACATCGACGTGCCCGGGCATCCGTTCGGTGGACAGCGCTACTGGGTGGACGCGCAGCCGTCTGCGCGGCAGACCGCACCGCGCGGGGCGATGCCGGGCATACGCCTTTCGTCTGCCGTCCCGATCTTCGAAACGATCTTTACGCCGCAACAGCCGGCGTTCCTGGATCAGCACCGTTTCCGCGGCAGGCCATTGCTGCCCGGGCCGCTGTTCGCGGAGTTGGGCCGTCAGGCTGCACGTGCGGCCGGCATCCCGGCGCAACAAGTAACGCGTCTGGAGATCAACAGTTCCGCATTCATCGCCGATGCGGGCACACGCATTCAGACCGTACTCGAAACCACTTCGGAAGGAACACGATTCCGTGTGTTGTCCTGTCCGCTTGCCGCTGGTGAGTCCGAGACCTGGACGGAGCACGCGGTTGGGTGGCTGCAGGACGGCGCGAGCGATGTGCGCGTCGGCGTTCTACCGACCGGGACCGGCGAGTGGCAGCGCATCGACAAGGACGCGTACCTCAACACGATCGATCAACTCGGCTTCAACCTCGGGCCGGATGCTGCGCTGTACGCCGAACTCGAAGTGCAACCGCGGCGGGCACGGGCGAAGCTGCAGGCGCCGAACACCCGCAGCAGTCAGGTCGCGATTGCGCTTCTCCTCGACTCTGCGGTTCAGGTGCTGGCCGCCGCGCTCGCATCGGAGCGGAATCCGGAACCGCGAATGCTCACCGGGATCGAGCGGATCGAATACACCGACGCGATCGCGCGTGCAGTAGCATGCGAAGCGGTTCTGGAGGATAGACCTGCTGCCGGCGCGGTCCGCGGCAGTGTGACGCTGCTGGATCCGGATGGTCGCGCCGTCGGACACATCGAGGGCGTGACGCTTGGTCGCGTGTCGCTCCAGCCGTCGGAAACTGCCAGCTGGTTCCACAGGATCGAGTGGCGGCCGACGCACAAGCCCGGGCCGGTGTTCTCCGAGTCGGATGTCGCCGCTGGCCTCGAGCGACTTGCGAACGAGTGGCTGAACATTTCCGAGAGCGCTCGCCTCGACGATTACGTTGACTGGCTGCCGGCCGTGCGCCGTCGCGTCGTGCACGCAATCTGGCAAACACTCGTGCAGCTCGGATTACCCGGGCACTCGCGCCTGCCCGATCCGCGGACCATCGCTGCAACGCTCGGCATCGCGGGCCGTCATCAACGGCTGTTCGCACGGCTGCTAGGGCTGCTCGCCGATGCCGGTGTTCTGAAGCGAACGAAAGCAGGCTTTGAGGTGGTCGCCGCGCCGGTCGAGCCGGTGATCGTCGAAACGCCAGCATCGTGCGCGCCGGTTGCCGAACTCGTCGAACGCTGCGCGGCCGAACTCGCAGGTGTGCTGACCGGCGACATCGACCCGCTGGATCTGCTGTTCCCGGCCGGCTCAGCGGATGCGACGCGAGCCATCTACCAGGAGTCGGCGTTCGGTCGCGCGTTCAACACGGCCGTCGCAGAAACGGTAGCTGGCCTGGCTGACACGCGCGATGCACGCCTGCCGCTGCGCATTGTCGAGATCGGCGCAGGCTCCGGCAGCACCGCCGAGGCAGTGCTTTCCGGCCTCGCGGGGCGCACCGTCGAGTACACGTTTACCGACATTTCGCCGACGCTGGTGAATGCTGCGCAATCGCGCCTTGGCAGTCGAGCCGGCGTTCAGTTCCGTGTTCTCGACATCGAGAAGAATCCGCTCGAGCAGCAGTTCAGTGAAGGCATGTGCGATATCGCGCTGGCCGCGAACGTGTTGCACGCGACGGTGGATGTGAGTGCAGCGGTGCGCCGCGCCGCGGCGCTGCTGCAGCCGGGCGGTGTGTTCGTCGTCCTCGAGGGCACTCACGCCGAGCCGTGGGTCGACATCACGTTCGGGCTGACCAATGGATGGTGGCGTTTCCAGGACAGGGACGTGCGGCCGGACTACCCGCTGCTTTCGCGCGAACGCTGGCAATCCGTGTTGCAGACCGCCGGTTTCGAGGATGTAACCTTCGCGCCTGCCGATCGCCTCGCTGAAGAAGCGGGGCAAGTCCTCATCATCGCACGCAGGGCAGCCGTTCAGCCGCACGCCGATGACGCGGCGGCGTTCAGCCAGAATGCAGTTGTGTTCGATGCGCGCCGCACGGCCGATGTGTCGGCGCTGTTGACCACCATGCAGCAGGTCGCAACGAGCAGTGAACCGCGCAAGTTATGGATCGTCACGGAAGAGGCGCAGTCAGTTACTGACACCGATCTGCCGAACCCGGATTCCGCAGCTCTGTGGGGACTCGGTCGCACGTTCGCACTGGAACACCCCGATCGCTGGGGTGGCCTGATCGATCTCTCGGGCGATACGTCCGACGGTGATGCGCTACGCGCGATCGCGGCGACGATGACGATCACGGATGAAGACCAGGTCGCCTGGCGTGGCGGCGTGCGATACCACGCGCGGCTGACTGCGGCCGCGGCACCGACCGCGGCACCAGACAGTGCGATCGAGGCCGGTACATACCTGGTGACCGGTGGACTGGGTGGCCTCGGTCTCAAACTCGCGCACTGGCTCGCAGTAAACGGCGCAAAACGCCTCGTGCTGACCGCCCGCACGGCGTCACCGGACAGCTGGCCCGATGATGATCCGCGTCGTGAATTGTTCCGAGCAGTGCTCGAGACCGGTGTCGAGGTGATGCTGCGTGCGGCCGACGTCACCGATCGCGAAGCCCTGACCCGGCTGTTCGCGGAACTGCGTACGACAGAGCCGCCGCTCCGCGGGATCGTGCATGCGGCCGCCGCCTTCGACACCGCCAGCATCAGCACACTCAGCGCGGCGCAGTACGACCGCGTCTTCGCACCCAAGGCTGGCGGCGCGCTGGCCCTGGCCGAATTCGCACGCGAGTTTGAGCTGAAGACGTTCGTCCTGTTCTCGTCGACGACCGCGCTTCTGGGTGTCGCCGGCCTGGGATCCTATGCGGCGGCGAACCACTACCTCGATGCACTCGGCGTACGGCTGCGGCGTGAAGGTGTTCCGGCTCTCGTCGTGAACTGGGGGCTGTGGGATGAGATGCGCCTGGCTGATGCGGCCGACGCGCAGCGCTACGAACAGACCGGGCTGCTGCGGATGAACAGCAGCGCCGCCCTCGACGCGCTGGGCCGACTCATCGCCGCCGATGCGACGACAGCCGTCGTTGCCGCTGTCGACTGGACAAGGTTGCGCGCCGTGTACGAAGCGCGGCGCACTCGCCCGCTTCTCGCCGACCTCGGCAAATGTGACCAGGACAGCGGTGAGCGCACCGATGCTGCTGCAGGACCGGCGCGGATACTCCTGGCCGATCTTGCGTCGCTGCCTGCCGATGTTCGGCACGAACGGATCGTCGGTGCCGTCGAAGATGAACTGCGAGCCGTGCTGCGCACGACGGGCTCGATCGATACGGAGCGAGGTTTCTTCGAGCTCGGCATGGATTCGCTGATGTCGGTAGAATTGAAGACGCGGCTCGAGAAGCGGTTTGCTACACGCCTGCCGGCAACGCTGACCTTCAACTATCCGAACGTCCTCGCAGTGACGGCCTTCCTCGAGGAACGAGTGCAGACGCTCGCGGCCGAGGAGATGGCTTCGACAGCCGTGCCCCCCGATGCAGCGCGCGCCGGAACGGTGCCCGTCTCGAGCACGATCCCGGACGCCTGGGTCAAAGGCGCAATGCCGGACGGCGGCGACAGCGATGAAAGCGAAGCCACGCTGGCGGCCATGCTGCAGGATCGGCTGGCGCGGCTCGGCATCGGAGGCGAAGCGTGAAAACACAGAGGGGCGAAGTGCGCGCGCTGCTGCTAATGTTTGTGGCATCGGTGCTTTGGCCGATGCTCGAGCACAGCGGCGCTTTGCTTATGCGCCACCATGCGTTCCAGATCGTGTTTCTCCGCTACGCCGCGCACCTGGTGCTCCTGCTGGCGATCGTTCTCCCAGTGGCCGGTCCTTCCAAACTGCGCACGAAGCGGGCGGGCCTCCAGCTGCTGCGAGGCCTGTGCATGTTTTGCATGCCGCTGTGGTTCGTGCTTGGCCGCGACGCCGGCGACGTGCGCTGGGTCTGGTCGATCTTCTGGACCATGCCGCTGCTTTCGGTGATTGCGGCATCACTGCTGTTGCGGGAGCGTTTGTATCGCGGCGCTGCCATTGCTGCTCTGGCCGGCGCGGCCGGCGCAATCGCAATCATAGGTGGAGAAGCCGGCTCGCGCGCGACCGTCTTCGGAATTGCGATGGGCGGCAGCGCTGCGGGTTACATGGTCCTGTCGCGTCTGCTTCGCGATGAATCGCTGCCCGCCAGCCTTTTCTATACTGCCATCGGTGCCGGTGTGCCAACAGGCCTGATCGTCTGGCGAGTCTGGACGCCTGTGATTGCGTCCGAAGTCTTGGCGATCCTGATGATCGGTGCGCTGAGCCTGTTGATCCTTGGTGCAATTGACCTATCCCTCGAGTCGGGGCCGGTAAGCCTCACGGTTCCCATCCTGGCGCTCATTCCCGCGTGGGAACTGGCGATCACGTTTTCGGCGAATCATACGCAGCCCGGCCTGAGACAGCTGGTTGGCACTGTGGCCATTGCCGTCGGTTCGGCTTGCTGCTGCCTTGCCGCATGGCCGGAGCGCGCGCAACGCAACTTTTTTGAATTTGGCGGGCAGGTGTCTTGATGAGCGACCAAACGTCCCTTCTGAAGCGCGCCCTCGCGGCCATTGACGATCTTGAAGCCCGCCTTCGTCAATCGGAATCGCGAGCGCGCGAGCCAATCGCGGTGGCGGGGATGAGCTGCCGTTTCCCGGGTGCGCCGAATTCCGACGCGCTTTGGAAACTGCTGCACGAAGGAACAGACGCGATCACACCGTTTCCGCTGGAGCGTTGGGAGTGGGCCGCCGCAGGCCCCCCAAGGCCAGGTCTGGCCGGTGGGTTCATTGAAGGCCTCGACCAGTTCGATGCTGGCTTCTTCGGCATTTCGCCGCGCGAAGCGAACACAATGGATCCGCAGCAGCGCCTCTTCCTCGAAGGTGCATGGCTCGCGCTCGAAGATGCGGGGATCCGCCCTGCCGATCTGCACAACAGCGCGACCGGCGTATTCGTTGGCGTGACCACGAGTGACTACGGGCAGCTGACACGCACGGCTGCTCAGGATGTTTACGTCGCGACAGGCGCGGCGCTGAACGCGATCTCGGGACGCGTCAGCTTCGTGCTTGGTCTGCAGGGGCCGTGCATGGCGATCGACACCGCATGCTCGTCATCGCTGGTTGCCGTGCACACGGCGTGTCAAAGTCTGCGTGCCGGCGATTGTGATGTGGCCTTGGCCGGTGGAGTTAATGCACTCGTCTCACCCGAGCCCTTCGAGCTGTTCAGCCGCTGGGGCATGCTTGCGCCCGATGGCCGCTGCAAAACCTTCGATGCTGCTGCTGATGGCTTCACACGCGGCGAAGGCTGCGCCGTGCTCGTGCTGAAGCGGCTGTCGGATGCAGTCGCATCGGGTCACCGAATCCTTGCGCTTATCCGCGGATCCTCAGTCAATCAGGACGGCCGCAGCAGTGGGTTGTCGGTCCCGAACGGGCCGGCACAGCAGAAGGTACTCCGGGCGGCGTTGCGCAACGCGGGCGTCAGCCCCGCCGATGTCGATTACGTCGAAGCCCATGGCACGGGTACGGTCCTCGGTGATCCAATCGAAGTCGAAGCGATCGCCACCGTGTATGGCGAAGGCCGCACGGTCGACCGGCCACTTCGCATCGGTTCCATAAAAACGAACATCGGACATTGCGAAAGTGCGTCGGGTGTGGCCGGGCTGTGCAAGATTATCCTGAGTTTCCAACATCAGGAAATTCCGGCGCACCTGCACTTTCATCAGATGAACCCGCGCATCACCTGGGATGATTGCCCGCTCGAAGTGCCCGTTGCGCCCCTGCCGTGGGGGCGCGGCGAATCTCCCAGACTGGCGGGTGTCAGTTCGTTCGGTTTTACCGGGACCAATGCGCATGTCGTGCTACAGGAGCCACCGATAACTGCACCGGAATCAGCGCGTATCGCACCAGCGTACCTGCTCCCGGTATCTGCGCGTTCCCACGGTGCGTTGCAGAAGCTCATGGAGGTATATGGGCAGGCTCTGACGGAGAGTGCGCGATTCCCGGAATTTTGCCGCGCAGCCGCGGTCGAACGCACACACTTCCCGCTTCGTACGACCATTGTCGCCGCGAATGCGCATGATGCGGCTATGGCCTTGTCTCACCCGCGACCGGAACGTCGGCAGCCGTCCGAAAAGCCCAAAGTCGCGTTCCTGTTCTCAGGCCAGGGCGCACAGCGCGTTGGCATGGGTCGCGAGTTGTACGAGACATCGCCGGTCGCGCGCGAGGCGCTCGACCGTTGCGCCGCGATCTGTGCTGACAAGCTCCCCATCCCGCTGCTGGATGCGATGTTCCGCAGTGACCCCGCACTGCTGCGGCAGACCGAAATCACGCAGCCCGCGCTTTTCGCGCTGGAGTACTCCCTTGCACAGGTCTGGCTATCATGGGGAGTGCGCCCGGTTGCACTCCTCGGACACAGCCTGGGTGAGTACGCGACCGCGTGTATCGCTGGCGCGTTCACATTGGAAGATGCGCTCGAACTCGTTATCGAGCGTGGCAGCCTGATGGGACGCCTCCCCGCTGGCGGCGCGATGACCGCCGTCTTCGCGCCCGTTGATCGGGTGCTACCCTACATCGACGCACATCGCGACTACGTTTCCATCGCAGGCATCAACGGACCGGGCAGCATCACCATTTCCGGTAGCGCGGATGCAGTCGCCAGCATATGCGCCAAGTTGACCGCGGACGGCATCGAGTCGCGACCGTTGCAGGTGTCACACGCGTTTCATTCGCCGCTCATGGATCCGATGCTCAACGCGTTGCAATCGGCCGCCGCGCGCATCGACAATCGCGGCCTGTCGATTCCAATTGCAAACAATCTCTACGGCCGGTTCACGGCAATCGGTGAGCGTCTGGATGCCGATTACTGGCGCCGGCACGCACGGGAGCCCGTGCAGTTCGAAGCCGGCATGAACGCCTTGCGTGCTGCAGGCTGCAACGCGTTCATTGAAATTGGTCCCGCGGCTACGCTGCTGAGCCTCGGTCGACGGATGCTCGGCGATGATGATCTATGCTGGCTGTCGTCCTTCGGCGCTGATGGCGAGTGGCGCTCCATGCTACGCAGCGCCGGCACACTCTGGGAAAATGCCGGCGAGGTAGACCTCGATGCACTGACGACTCCGTACGCATCCCGGACGGTGCGCATCCCCGGCTATAGCTTTGACAGGCGGCGATGCTGGATCGAGATGCCCGCTGCGGCTACCGCGCCGTCAGCTCTGCCCGCCGATGCACACCCGCTGCTGGGAGTCCAGGCCGAGATCGCCGGCGATGACGTTCGTGTCTGGAACAGCACCCTCGACCTCCAGCGTCTGCCGTACCTCGCCGATCACTGTGTGCAAGGCTCCGTCATCGTCCCCGCCACGGCGTACGTCGAACTCGCCTTCGCGGCCGCCAGGACCGTGATCGGCGACGGAGCGGTGCGGCTGCTCGACATTGTGAATGAAAAGCCGCTGCTGTTGCGGGACTCGCGAACGCATGCTCTACAGACGCGTGTGGTCCGGGACGGTGATCACACATGGCGCTTTGAAGTGCACAGTCGTATGCAAGGTGTCGACGCCACGCGCTGGATACGCCACGTGCGTGCGCGCATTGAACCCCTCGTCGATCAAGCAGTCCCGGTGGCAGACATCGACAGGATGCGCGAACGCTGCGGCGACCGGGTCGAAGGCACGTCGTTCTACGCACGCATGAGCGCCAAAGGCAATCAGTGGGGCCCGGCTTTTCAGGCGCTTGCCGAGGTCTGGCGTGGTGAGCACGAGGCGATCGCGCGAGTGCGAGCACCGCAGACAATCGCCGGCGAACTCGCGCGCTACCGCTTCCATCCCGCGTTCTCGGATGCGGCCGGACACGTCCTCGTGGCGACTGGTGAACTCGACCCTTCTGCCGCCGCGACCGGCGGCGCCCTGGTCGGTGGTGGCATCGGTGAAGTCAGGCAGTACGCGCCTGTGCGCGACGAAGAGCTCTGGGCGATCGCGACTCGTCACCCGGACCCGAATGCCCCAGCCAACGTGGTAGCCGGCGATGTGCGCGTGTACGATCGCGCCGGCAGACTCGTGTCTGAAACCCTCGATGCGAGACTTTGGTATTTGCGCGACGCAGTGTCCGAAGTCGCGGCCGCAAATGACCTGTTCTACCACATCGAATGGGATCGCGCTGAACCCGCCGAACTCCCCGCGCGAAATCAGCTCCAAAACTGGCTTATCGTATCGGATCGCAAAGGAATCGCGAACGACCTTGCGGATCTGCTGCGCGCCGAAGGACATCTGGTCACTGTCGCAAATCCTGGCGGCGTGGATGTCGACGCGTCAGGAACGAGCGAACTGCTGGGGATCGTCGACCTTTCGAGCATCGGAGCCGATGACGATGCGGTGAACGCCGTGGCGGGCTTTGCTGTCCTCACGCAGCGAGCGATGAAGCGCGACGTGCCTGCCCGCATCTGGGTGGCGACCGCGGGAGCCGAGCGTGTGTCTCCACACAGCGGCTGCGCCTCACCGAGCGGCGCTGCTTTACACGGCTTTGCGCGCGCCCTCGCCGTTGAAAATCGTGAACAGTTCGGCGGCCTCGTCGATCTGGATCCCGATGCAAGTCCGGCGGATGCCGCCGTAACACTCCGACGCGTACTCAATTTCTCCGGGGAGCGTGCAGTAGCGATTCGCGCAGGCACCGTGTACGTCCCGCGCCTGCGCCACACGACGGCTCCGCACAGCTCGACGCCGCTCCGCTTCGACCATGCCGCGATCGTCACCGGTGGGCTCGGCGGGATCGGCCTCGAGGTCGCGCGCTGGCTGGTACACAACGGCTGCCGGAGTGTCGTGCTGCTCGGACGTTCGGTCCCACCGCCGCAACCCGATGCGGACGATACACGCTGGTCGCACGTGCGCCAGGTCGTCGGCGAAATGGAAAGCGTCGGCGCGCAGGTGCACGTCGAGGCCATCGATGTGTCGGACGCAGCGCAGGTGGTTGCGCTTGCAGAACGGCTGGCCGCTAATGGAGTACAGGTCCATTCGCTGTTTCATGCGGCGGGCACACTGCAGTACGGTCCGATTGCGGAAATGAGTGCGTCCGCGATCAGCCAGGTAATGCGCGCGAAGGTGCACGGCGCGCTGAACCTGCTGGATGCCTTCGGCGCGCAGCTCGAACGCGCGGTTTTCTTCTCGTCGACTTCGTCGTTGCTTCCATCCCCTCTCATGGCCGCCTACGCCGCCGCGAATGCGTTCCTGGATGGCCTGGCTGCGCAGCAACGCGCACGTGGCAAGGCGGTTGTTTCGATCAACTGGGGCACTTGGGGCGAGGTCGGAATGGCGACCCGTTTCGCAGAGCGCGACAAAGGCGCTGTGTTGACGGGACTGCGTGTGCTCTCGACCGACGAAGCTCTCGATGCGCTCGATCGTGCGCTGCGGGCCGAAGCCGCACAGATCGGGGTTATGCGCATGGACTGGCCGGAGTGGCAGCGGTTGTACCCCGACTTCATGCGCGATCCGCTGTTCACCGAATTCGCCACCAGTGAAAGCGCGAAGGACTCGGACGCGGGCATCGAAAACCTCGCGGAACTCGAGCCGGAAGGACGACTCAGGGCGATCGCCGACTTTGTCGCAGGCACGATCGCCCGGACCCTCGGCATTCCGGACGCAGAACTCGATCGGCACATCGGCGTCAATGCGCTCGGCTTCGATTCGCTCATGGCGCTTGAAACCAGAAACCGAATCGAGTCCGGCCTCGGCCTGATCATCCCGGTCGTACGCCTGCTCGATGGACCCAGCGTGCAACAGCTCGCGCATGAACTGTACGCCTTGTGGGATCGTCGGAAGCCAGTTGTGCCTATTGCGGCAGCGGTTGTGGTCGAAGGCGAGATTTGAAACGGAGATTACCAATGGCAGAACAGCTACAAGCGACGCCCGACGTCGGCGGCATCATCACCCACGCCCGAACTGCCGGTGTCGAATTGTGGGTAGAAGGCCGCCGGCTGCGCTTTCGCTCCGTTTCGGGAGATTTGCCGGAGGCCTTACGGGAACAACTGCGTGCTCGTCGCGATGAACTGATTGCGCATCTGCAAGCCGAGGGCGCGAACAGTGTAACAATCAAGCCGGTCGGTGCAAATCAGCGCGGCCTCTGGTTCCTGCACCGGCTGGTTCCGAATACCGCCGCGTACAATGTTGCGTTCGCTGCGCGATTGCATGGTGGGATCGATGCAGCAGCACTCGGCGATGCGCTCCAGGCCATCGTCGATCGACACGAAGCGCTGCGCGCCTGCTACCCCGCGCGTGATGGCGAGCCCATCCGTTCCGTGCGCGGATACCTGCCTCTCGCGCTCGCAACCCGCGATGCCAGCGGGATCAATGAACGCCAGCTGCAGCAGGCCGTGGCCGCGGCCTACGCCGAACCCTTCGACCTGAACACCGGCCCGCTGCTCCGCGCCGTCCTCTATCTGCGGTCCGCTCACGAATCCGTGCTGCTCCTGGTCGCACATCACATCGCCGTCGACGGGACATCGCTGTTCGTGCTGCTAGAGGAGCTGTTTGAGATCTACCACGCCAGCGTGTCAGGCACGCAGCCGCAGCTCCGTTCCGTGACCGCGCAGTACGACGACTTCGTGGCGTGGCAGAGCGAAATGCTGCAAGAAGGCAATGATGCCAGTTTCTGGAAGCAGCAGCTCGATCCACCGCCACAGGCGCTGGAACTGCCGACCGATCACCGGCGGCCGCGAATTCCGGCGCTGCACGGTGCGTCGGTGCGCGATGTGCTGAGCGCTGATCTCAGTCAGCGCGTCGCGAACTTCTCGCGGCAGGCCGGCGTCACCGATTTCGTCACGCTGCTGTCCGTGTGGTACGCATTCCTGTTCCGCATGACCGGCCAAGACGACATCACTGTCGGCACACCGGTGCATGGTCGTGCATCCGTTCGCTTCGAGCGCACCGTCGGCGACCTTGTCAATATGGTCCCTCTTCGCGTGCGCGGTTCCGAATCTCGCACTTTCAGGGAACTGCTCGACTACACACGCAGCGTTGTGATGCGTGCCCTCGCGCACCAGGACTATCCACTGCCGCTAATGGTCGAACGACTTCGTAGCCACGGGGACCGTATCGACGCGCCTTTCCAAACCCTGTTCGTGCTGCAGGACTTCAGGCAGTTCGGCTCGCTCGAACGCCTCTTCCTCGCCGAGCCAAACGAGCGCTTCAAGTTTGGGTCACTCGAATTATCCAACGTCCCGCTGAACCAGCAGGAAGGTCAGTTCGATCTCTCGCTCGAAGCGGTTCGGCAAGAGGACTGTATTGCATGCATTTGGAAGTACGATACCGAGCTGTTCGAGGTCGATACGATTCACCGCTGGACAACTGAGTTTCAGACCTTGCTCGATGATGCGCTCGATCGGCCTGACACGCCGATTTCGCGGCTACAGGTGCTTTCGGGTGCGGACCAGAAGCTCCTGACTGACTGGAATACAACACAGCGTCCGTATGACCTGAACACCACGCTTGACGCGCTGCTTGAAGCACGGGCGGCTGCTTCACCAAACGCAATCGCGGTTATGGCCGAATCCGGTGTCGCAGAGGAGTTGAGCTTCGGCGAGCTGAACCGGCGCGCGGATGCGCTTGCTGTGCGCCTGCAGTCACTGGGCGTCGGCCGCGACATACCAGTCGCCATCAGCATGGAGCGCTCCGCCGAACTCGCCGTTGCACTTGTGGCCGTCCTCAAAGCCGGCGGTGCCTACGTGCCGATCGATGCCGGCTATCCCGCGGACCGCAGGGCCTTCATGCTCGAGGATTGCGGGGCGCCCGTAGTCCTTACCCAGTCAGCGCTTTCGGTGGACCTCTCGCACGCACAGGTGATCAGCGTCGATGCGATCTGGCCGGAACTCGATAGCGAAGCGCAGCCGGAAAAGCGCGCTGATCCGACATCGCTCGCTTACATCATCTACACCTCCGGTTCGACCGGTCGGCCGAAGGGTGCAATGATCGAGCACCGCTCGATTGTGAACCGCCTGCTCTGGATGCAGGAGCATTTCGGCCTCGAGGCTTCGGACGTCGTACTCCAGAAGACGCCGTACAGCTTCGACGTCTCGGTCTGGGAGTTCTTCTGGCCGCTCATGACCGGTGCACGGCTGGTGATGGCAAAGCCGGAAGGGCACAAGGACCCCGCGTACCTCGAGCACGTGATCAGAACCAAAGGCGTCACGACACTGCACTTCGTGCCGTCGATGCTCAACGCCTTCCTCGAGACTGTGAGCGGTCGTGAACTGCCGTCACTGAAGCGCGTGATCTGCAGCGGTGAAGCATTGAGCGCGGCCGCGCGCGACCGGTTCTTCCGTCGCTACCCGCGCACCGAACTGACAAACCTCTATGGCCCGACGGAAGCGGCTGTGGACGTGAGCTGGTGGCGCTGCACGCCGGAGGACACGGACCCGAGCGTGCCAATTGGGCGGCCCGTAGCGAATACGCAGCTCCACATCCTGGACGAGCGCATGCAGCCGGTGCCGATCGTCGTGCACGGCGAGCTCTACATCGGCGGTGTGCAGGTCGGGCGAGGTTACCTCAACCGGCCGGAGCTGACGGCCGAGCGATTCGTGGCGGACCCGTTCACCACCAACGGTCGTCTTTACCGCACGGGTGACAAGGCCCGGTACCGCAGCAACGGCGCGATCGAGTTCCTCGGCCGGCTGGATCACCAGGTGAAGCTGCGCGGCTTCCGGATCGAACTCGGTGAAATCGAAGCACGGCTGCGAGAGCATCCGGCCGTGCGCGATGCGGTGGTGATCGCACGCGGCGACCGGCTGGTCGCGTATGTAGTGAGCGCTGCGGGCGACGACCTCCGCTCTTGGCTCAGCACGACGCTGCCGGAGTACATGGTGCCGTCGGTGTTCGTGCAGCTCGATAGGCTGCCGCTGTCACCCAATGGCAAGATCGACCGCAAGGCGTTGCCGGAGCCCGCCGCAATCCATCGCGACTCCAAAGGCACGCTACCGCAGACGGAAACGGAAATCGCACTGGCCGACATCTGGGAAGAAGTCCTAGAGATAACAGGACCAAAGCTCGAAGACACGTTCTTCCAGCTCGGAGGTCATTCGCTGCTTGCGATGCGGGTCGCCGCGTTGATCGCAGATCGCCTGAACGTTCAACTCCCGGCGATGGCATTCTTTGAAACACCGAGCCTGCGTGACCTTGCTGCACGCATCGATCGCATCTCGCTGTCAGCCGGTGTTGGTGCAGCGGTGGGCGCCGGCGCCACTGAATCGTTCGAATTCTGAGGAGAAGACGGGAGATGCTGACCCGCGATACGTCGACGACCGTGGACGAACTCGTGCGCGTCCTGCGTGCGCGCAATGTGCGCCTGAGCGCGGATGGCGACCGGCTGCGCGTTGAAGCGCCGGCCGGTGTTCTCGGGCCGGACATTCAGAACGCGATCAGAGAATTGAAGCCGGAGCTGCTGCGCATGCTCCGCGAGGAGAGCGGCTTGGGCGGGGCCGCGATTCCGCATGTCGCGGAAACGGTGCCGGTGGCGCTTGCGCCGGTGCAGGAGCGGGTCTGGCTTTTTCAGGAGATCGAGCCGGAGTCGACGACATACAACCTCACCGCCGTCCTCGCGGTCGAAGGACCGCTTGACAGGAACCGCTTCGCCGCTGCAATCGCGCGCCTTCTCGAGCGGCACGAAGCGTTGCGCACACTGGTGGCGGATTCTTCTGATGGCTTCGTTCTAAAACCGGTCAGGGTACCGGAAGATGTACTGAAGTTCGTGGATCTTTCAAATCTCCCTGAGACTGAGCGGCGCGGGGCTGTGAATGAGATCGCGCGCCGGGGGCAGGACCGTGCGTTCAGGCTGCGCAGTGAAATACCCGTGCGCGCTACGCTGGTTCGCCACCGGCCGGATTATCATGAGCTGGTGACGACGTGCCATCACTATGCATTTGACGGTGTTTCGTTCGAAATCTTTTGTCGCGACCTCGCCGCGTTGTACGCCGGCACGGCGCCGGCGGCGCTCGCCGTTTCTTACCGCGACTACGCGGCGTGGGCTCAGCAGCAATGGCTCGAGAAGGGGAGAACCGAAGGAGTTCCGTTCTGGAAGGAGTACCTGCGCGGTGCTCCGTCAGAGCTCGATCTGCCGACCGATGCCCCGCGTTCGCATGCGCGGGCGTACGACGGCGCGATTCTGAATCGCACGGTTTCCGACACGACCACCGCGGCCGTGCGGAAGATCGCTGATTCGGAAAACGCATCGCTGTTCATGGCGCTGCTGGCCGCGTTTACGGCGGCGTTGCACCGTCACACCGGTCAGCGCGACATCGTGGTAGGCACGCCGATCAACAGTCGCAACGTTCCGGAGCTTCAGGGTGTAGTCGGCATGTTCGTGGACCAGCTGCCGCTGCGTGTGCGCGTCGAACGCGGAACGAACTTCCGCTCGCTCGTGCGTGCCGCCCGCACTTCCGCGCTGTCGGCGATAAACAATCAGGCCGTGCCGTTCGGCCGGATTGTCGAGGCGGTCGGCGCATCAAGGGACCGTACGCGACCGCCCGTGTTCCAGGCGCTGTTGAATCTCGTGCCGTCGGTGGACCGCATCGACGGGCTCCAGGCCGGCGGCGTCGTGTTCCGGCTTCCAAACATGAACGAAATGCTGGCCCTTTTCGATGGGCAGGCCAAGTTCGACCTCACGCTGTATGCCGCCGAACACGGCGGTGCGTTGCACCTGATCCTCGTCTACAACCGTAGCCTGTTCGCCGCCGAACGCATGAACGCGGTGCTCGATGGTGTTCAGCGCGTCCTCGAATGTGCGGCGGATCCTGATACAGCGATCGACCGCGCCCTCAGCGCTTCGCCGCGCAGGTTCAAGTCGTTGCGGCCGGCTTCCGACGTTTCCGGCAGCGATGAGACCGTGCTGCACAGGATTCAGAACGTTGCACGCACACAGCCCGACGCCATTGCAGTCGAAGACGATCGTGTTCGGTTGACGTACCGCGAACTCGTCGACCGGGTCAGCGGGATTGCAGCGATGATCTGCGCGGAAACGCGGGATAGTGCCCGGCCGGTCGGCGTAATGGTCTCGCATGATGCGACAGTGCCTGCCGCAGTCCTCGGCTCGCTCGCTTCGGGAAAAACTTATGTGCCCCTGGATCCGGCGTATCCCGCAGAACGCCTGCGCTTCATGGCTACCGATGCCGGCGTCGAATGTGTCGTTACGACCGCGGCGTTGCGCGATGAGGTCGCAAGGGTACTGCCCGCCGATGTCAGAATTCTGAGCGTGGAGGATGCTGCGACTGTTGAGTCATGCGAATGGCACCTGCCGAAGCCGGACGACCTCGCGTACCTGCTGTACACGTCGGGCTCAACAGGCCGGCCCAAGGCGGTCATGCAGACGCACCGGAATCTGCTCGTGCAGACGGAACGCTACGCCGACGCACTCGGCGTGACACTGGACGATCGCCTGGCTCTGACTGCTTCGATCTCGTTCGATGCATCGCTCATGGACCTGTTCGGCGGGATGCAGCGTGGCGCAACCGTGCGTCTCATCGATCTGCGCACATTCGATCTCGCCAGGCTGCCGAAATACGCCGCTGCCAACGGCATCAGTGTGGTGCACATGACGCCGACCGTGTTTCGCACGCTCGCACGCGTTGCGCCGGACGCCGAATGGCCGGGTGTTCGCACGGTCGTCCTCGGCGGTGAGCCGGTCCGCGGCGAAGCCATCGCGTACTTCGACCGCACCTTCGAGAAGGATGCCGTCCTGCTCAACCTCTACGGCGCGTCAGAACACAGCTTCTCGCTGGGCGAGTTCGTCGACAGGACCAATCACGGTACGGAGGTTCCCATCGGCGCACCCCTCGGGGATGTCGAGGTTCTGCTGCGGGATGCCGACGGCGAGGAAGACCCGGTGACCGGCGAAATCGTGCTCCGCAGCGCACACAATGCGCTCGGCTACTGGAACGCGCCGGAGCTGACCGCGCGAGCATTTATCCCCGACCCGCTGCACGCGGGGAGAACGCTTTACCTCACAGGCGACCTCGGTCGTCGTCGGCCGGATGGGAGAATCGTCGCACTGGGCCGCGTCGATAACCAGATGAAGGTACGCGGTCACCGCATCGAGCCGAACGAAATCGAGTCGCTGCTGCGCGAATACCCATCGATTGCGGACGCCGCGGTGCACGCACCCGAATCGGACGACGGTGATCGAGTGCTCACCGCTTGCTGCATTCTGCGCAACGAGGAGCAGCTGGATGCACGTGCGTTGAACGCATGGTGCTCGCAGCGACTGCCGTCGTACATGGTGCCGAGCGTGTGGATCCGTGTTGATGCACTTCCGCGCACGCCCTCAGGCAAGGTCGATCGCCTGTCCTTGCCGAGGCAGCAGGACGGGATGGCGGCGGCAGAGGTTACGGGCCAGAAGAATCGAGGTGCCGAAGATCAGGTCATTTGGCGTATCTGCTCCGACGTTCTGGGACATGACATAGGCCTGAACGAGGACTTCTTCGTTGCGGGTGGGCACTCGCTGGCCGCAACCCAGGTTGTCGCCCGTATCCGCGAAATACTCGAGATCGATTTCCCGCTGCGGCGGTTCTTCGACGAGCCGACCGTCGCGGCGACGGCAGACTGGATCCGCGCGAACCGCGCCAACCGTCTGAGCTTGCCGCCGCTGAAACGGAACGATGCGCTCGGAATCACCACGCCGCTTTCGTTTTCGCAGGAACGGATGTGGCTGATCCAGAAGCTCGCGCCCGAGAGCGTTGCGTACAACATGGGCGGTGCTGTTGTTCTCGATGGACCGCTCGATGTGGACCGCTTCCGGAAGGCGATGGACAAGGTTGCGCTTCGGCAGGAAGCGATGCGAACGCACTTCCCGACACCGGGCGGAGCACCGGTTCAGACGGTCAATGGCGCGGGTTACGACATCGAGTACGCCGATTTCGAGGCGTTGCCCGAATCGAATCGCATGGAAGCAGCATCGAAGCGTGCGGTTGAGATCATCGAGGCACCGTACAACCTGGAAAGTGATCCGCTCGCGCGCGTGTTCGTCGGTCGACTCGAGGCAAACCGCCACGTCGTCGCGCTCGGCATGCACCACATCGTTTCGGACCTCTGGTCCATAGGCATTCTGGGTCGTGATTTTGCGGCGGCCTACGCCAACCCGGACCAGCCGTTGCCGGAACTGCCGGTGCGTTACCGCGACTTTGCCGTGTGGCAGCGCGAGTGGCTGCGCGAGGGCGTCATGGCCACAGAAATCGAGCACTGGCGCGCGCGCCTGGCTGGCGTGCCGGCTCTCGAACTGCCGACGGACTACCCACGCCCTCCGTTTTATACCTTCGGCGGTGACACGGTGCAGGCCCCGATCGCAGCGGAGTTGCGCGACGCGCTCGTGAAGATGAGCGCAGCCAACCGGGCGACACCGTTCATGACCACGCTGGCCGGGTTCAACGCATTGTTGTCGGCGTACAGCGGCCAGACTGATATCGCCGTCGGTGTGCCGATCGCGAACCGGACGCAGCCGGCAACAGAAGACATGATCGGCACGTTCGTGAATACGCTGGTGCACCGCAACGATACGTCCGGCGATCCGACCTTCCGCGAATTGCTCCAGCGTACGCGGTCGACTGCGCTTGATGCTTTCGCGCACCAGGATGTACCGTTCGACCTGCTCGTAAAAGAGCTGCAACCTGCACGCGACCTGAGCCGGCCTCCGCTTTTCCAGGTCTTGTTCAACGTTGCGAACACGAACACCGAAGGCGGGGAGCTGCCCGGCCTCAGTCGCACGATCGTTCCGCTGCAGCGGCGTACAGCGCAATTCGACCTCACCGTGAATGTCGCGCTGAACGCGCTTGAATCGAGCGTCCGCCTGTCCTGCAATACCGCGCTGTTCACCCGCGCAACCGCCGAACGCCTGCTCGCGCAGTACCTGGAGATGCTCGAGCGGGCCGTCGCGAACCCGGACATCCGCCTGTCCGAGCTGCAGCGCGTGTCCGCCGCGGAACGCAAGCTGCTCCTCGAGGACTGGAATGCAACGCAACGCGACTACCCGGCCGATGCCCGCCTGCTGTCGCTCTTCGCCGCGCGGGCGAACCGCGACCCCTCGCGTGTTGCCGTCGAGTCGCCGACGGGCAGCTTCACCTACGGCGAACTGCTCGACTACGCGCAACGTGTAACGGCCGCGTTGCAGCAGATCGGTGTAAAGCCAGGCGACCGCGTCGCCATCGTGATGCAGCGCAGCCGCGAGATGCTGGGCGCGCTGCTCGGCATCCTCGGAACGGGTGCGTCGTACGTGCCGGTCGATCCGAACTACCCCGATGCGCGCGTGCGCTACATGCTCGAGGATTCGGGCGCGGTCGCAGTGGTAACGCATCGCAACCTCGAGCGCGAGTACCAGATCGCGGTGCCGATTCTCGATGTCGATCGCTGGACGCCGCCGGCGCCGGCGCCGTTCATCGAGACGACGCGCGATCAGGCTGCGTACGTGATCTATACGTCCGGCTCGACGGGCAAGCCGAAGGGCGTCGAGGTGCCGCACGGCGCGGTCGTCAACTTCCTGCTCAGCATGCGGGAGCGCCCCGGCCTCACGCGCGATGATGCGCTTCTCGCCGTCACCACGATCTCCTTCGACATCGCCGTGCTCGAGTTGTACCTGCCGCTCATCACCGGCGCGCGCGTCGTGATCGCGAGTGAAGAGGAAGCGCTGGATGGGCGACGGCTGATGCAGCGGCTGGACGATGCAGGCATCACGATCATGCAGGCGACGCCCGCAACCTGGAAGCTGCTGCTCGCCGCAGGTTGGGAAGGGAAGCCGAGCCTGCGCGTGTTGTGTGGCGGTGAAGGCTTGCCGCGTACACTCGCGGACTCGCTGCTCGATCGCGTCGCCGAACTGTGGAACATGTACGGCCCGACCGAAACGACGGTGTGGTCGACGGTCGAGCGCATCGAGCGCGATGCGCCGGTGCTCATCGGCCGGCCGATCGCGAATACCACGCTGTACGTGCTGCGCGAAGATCTCGAGCCCGTGCCGGTTGGTGTGCCGGGCGAGCTGTACATCGGCGGCGCGGGCGTGACCAACGGCTACGTCAACCGGCCGGCCCTCACGGCGGAGCGTTTCGTGGCCGATCCGTTCCGTGCCGGCGAGCGTATGTACCGCACGGGCGATCTCGTGCGTTACCGCGCGGACGGCCGCGTCGAACACCTCGGCCGGCTCGACCATCAGGTGAAGGTGCGCGGCTTCCGCATCGAGCTCGGCGAAATCGAGTCCGCGCTGCGGGCGCACGAGGACATCCGCGACGTCGCGGTGATCGCGGTCGACGATCGGCTCGTTGCGTACATCGTGGCGAGGAATGGGATGTTGCCGGCGGCCGGGGAGTTGAGGCGTGTGCTCTCGGCGTCGCTGCCGCAGTACATGCTGCCCTCGGTCTTCGTACCGCTCGATGAACTTCCGCTCACGCCCAACGGCAAAATCGACCGCAAACGATTGCCCGCGCCGGCGCAGGAGGCGCGTGCAGCCACGCAGCGGAAGTTGCCGTCGCGCCCGGAAGAGCAGGTGATCGCCGAGATCTGGGCGACTCTCCTCCAGCTCGACGAAGTCGGCGTGAACGACAACTTCTTCGAGCTCGGCGGCCATTCGCTGCTGGCAATGCAGGCCGTCGCACAGATCGAAGAGCGCA
>Ga0255338_1001417_pt1 | contig 45685 bp, 36 predicted proteins | sample MeOH1_35cm_T4_19_FD_203715 | JGI IMG/M metagenome (GOLD analysis project Ga0255338, IMG submission 203715) | Sandy soil microbial communities from University of British Columbia, Vancouver, Canada - MeOH1_35cm_T4_195 | ecosystem: Engineered > Artificial ecosystem > Sand microcosm > Unclassified ...
GGTGGTAGTACATCCGGTGCTTGCCCCCTTGGCGGAGGACGAAGCCGTAGCCGGCGTACAAGGTGTCGAGGTCGCTCTGGCCCCAGCCGTTCTTGTTGTTCTCCATGTCGGCGCGCAGCTTCATCGCGGTGCCCGACGGGTCGAGGCGGTACTTCGGCTTGGCGGGCGCGGCGGGGCGGGCGGGGCGGTCGACGACGGCGCCGCCGTCGCGCTGGAGCAGGAAGGTGCGTACCTCCCAGGCCTTGGCCGAGGCGAGGGAGTAGCCGTCCTCCACCGCCTCCTTGCCGCCCTCGTCGAGCCAGGGGCCGTAGTGCTCGCGCATCTCCATGAGGCGGGAGACGGCGGCGTAGAGCTCGGCGCGGCCTTCCTTGTCCATCGCGCGGCCGGGCTTGGAGAGGGCGCGGGCCTGCTCGGCGAGCTCGTAGGCCTTGGCGCGGACGGCCTCGCGGGCGTCCTCGGTCGCGAGCTCGATGGCGCCCTTGCGGTCGGCGGGGGTCATCTTGGCGAAGGCCTCGGGCGTGACCGAGAGAGCCTGCGCCAGCGACTGCACGAGAGGCGCGGCGGAGCGCAGGGCCTCGGGGGACTCCAGCGACGGCGCGCTCAGGCCGGAGGGGAGCAGGGCCGCGACGGAGGGATCGGTGAAGGCGACCGAGAGAGGGCCGACCCACGCGCCCGCGGGGGGCGCGAACACGGCGCCGGAGGGGGACGACACGACGCCGGCGCGGGCCGGGACGGCCAGCGCCGCGGCGAGCAGGAGTGGGAGCGCTCGACGGAAGAGGGGCACGACCGGAGTATAGCCCCGGACCGCCGCGTCCGCCAGGGGAGGGGAAAAAACCCATTGACAATGGGGGTTACCGGGGCAATACTGGGTCGAGGCCCATGATCGTCAACTCCCTCGTCCTCATCACGGCCGTCTCGGCCTTTTGCCTCGGCCCGTCGCCGGAAGAGCTCGTCAAGCTGCGCGCGGCGGCGAAGGCCAATTTCATGGCGCACGCGGCCGGCTCGCCCACGGTCGATTCCGCGGCGCGCCTGCCGGCCGCGGGCGACGCCAAGATCGAGGAGCTGCGCCTCCTCCTCCAGTCGGCCCGCGAGATCCAGCTCGGCTGCGTCCGCCCCTGCTCCCGGCCCGAGGACGCGTTGGTCTACACCGGCAAGGTCGAGCTCGTGGGCCAGGGCCTGGGCCTGAACGCGAAGGAGACGGCGGCGGCGGTCCGGCTCTACGCTCCGGAGGGCAAGCCTCGCCTGCGGCCGGCGGGCTACCCGCAGGGAGAGGTCCCGCCCGGAGACCGGTTGGTCGAAGGCAAGGTCCTGGAGCGGCTCATCGCCGACGGCCGGGTGGCGGGGCAGGTGCGCGAGAGCATGTCGCGACGCGCGGCGGCCCTGGCGGACGCGCTGGGAACGACGCCCACGATCTCCGCCGGCGGCGTCTCGGCCGGCCCCGGCGGGACGGGCGCGGCCCGGACGATGACGGCCGAGCAGATCGCGGCGCTGAACGCCGTGCCGCGCGCCCAGTCCGAGATGCTGAGGAGACGGACGGGCGCGCCTCCGCCGCCTCCCGCGGCGGAGGCCTCGGGACGGACGGCGAGCGGCGGCGGAGGGCTCCGCCTGCCGGAGCCGACCGACTATTTCGACGGCAAGCAGAACGAGCTTCTCCGCGCGGTCTACAAGGAAGCCGAGACGACCATGAAGGACCCGAACTACAAGCACGGGACCTATCCGGTCTTCTACCGCTTCGCGCCCGACCGGCTGAAGAAGACCATGATCGCGTGGGAGATACTCAAGGACCACCGCTACGGAGACGAGTCGAAGCTGACGGAGCATTACGGCATCAAGGGGATGACCTCCGGGGAGGTCGCCGACGTCGACCACTTCCTCGCGGGGGCGCTCATCGGCGCCGTCCCCGTCCTCGGCACGACCGCCTGCGCGATCGGGACGGTGGCTTACGACGGGGTCCAGTCGGCGGGCGGCCTCGTCAAGGGCGACATGAAGGCGGCCGCCTACGACTTCAAGCAGATGGGCGCCGACGGCAAGGGCTGCCTCTACGGCTTCACGGTCCTCGCCCCGGGCGGCTGATCCGCCTCAGCGGCCCTGACGCCACTGCGGGTCCTGCTCGGCGTTGTACTCGCGGCGCGCGACCCTCGAGACCTCGGGCTTGAGGTAGTCGAAGGCCTTCCGGAGGTCGGGCCCGTTCTCCTTGAGGCCCTTGAGGAGGAAGTAGGTGAACAGCCCGTGGCCCTGCGGGCGGTAGGAGCCGCTGACCTGCTCCGCCGCGCCGGCGGAGATCACCGTGACCCGGTCAGGGACCGGGGCCGACGCGACGGCGACGAGCGGGCGCATGCCCTGCGCGATGACGGAGCGCTCGCCGGCGCCGCTGAAGCAGGAGTCGAGCGCCACGGTGATGCGCTTGGCCGGCAGCTTGGCGAGCGCGGCGTACAGCCGCTTGAGCGAGTAGCCCGTCTCGTCGAGGTAGGCGGGGTCTCCGTCGAAGGGGACGAGGTAGGCGTCGCCGGTGGCGGGTTTGGGCGCGCCGTGGCCGGAGTAGTAGATGAACACCTCGTCGTCCGCCTCGACGCGGTTGGCGAGCCGGCGCTCCAGGTTCTTCTCGAAGTCGCTGCGCGTGGCCCCGTCGTCGACGAGGACGGTCACGTTCTCCTCGGGGTAGCCGAGGATCGCGTGGGCGTAGCGGGCCATGGTCCGGGCGTCGCGGTCGGCGAAGTCGGCGCGAGGCAGCGCCTGGCGGTAGCGCGAGACGCCGATGATGACGGCGTGACCCTTGACCCGGGGCGCCAGGGCGGAGGGCGGCGAGTCCACGTCGGAGACGATCTCCGGGGCGGTAGGCGGGGCGGCGGGCGCCGGCGCGACGGCGGCCGGGGCCTTGGCCTTGCTCTCCGCCAGCAGCTGGAAGGCGGGGCGGCCGGGCTGGAAGGCGAGCCTCAGGGCGCGGCCAAGACCGGGGAAGGCGGGCCGCCCGACTTTGCCTTGTCCGCGCGCTTCCCAGAGCGGCTCGCCGGTGTAGGCGGAGTGGGCCTTGATCCACGCGTTCGACAGGACCGTCGTCCCGTCCTTCCCGAGGTGGAGGATCACCGCGCATCCCGCGCGGTCCGGCGAGCGCGGCCGAAGGTCTCGGAAGCCCAGCTCGGCCAGCACGCGCTCGAGATAATCGTCCTTGGCGTAGGCGCCGACGACGCTGGCCACGCAGAAAACGGGCTCGCCCGGGTCGGCCTGGAGCGCCGCGTAGGCGCGGTCGTCGGGTTCGGCCTCGGTCACGAGCGCTCCCGGCCGTCCGGCCATGATCGGGTTCCCCGAGCAGCCCGTCAGGGAAAGGAGAGCCGCGGCGCAGGCCGGGAGAAGTGCGAGCCTCATGCTGCCTCCGAACGACGTCCATCTATCGGAAAAAGTGGTGCGCCCGCCAGGAATCGAACCTGGACCCGCAGCTTCGGAGGCTGCTGTGATATCCATTTCACCACGGGCGCGGTGAGGTGGGACCTGCGGCTATTTTAACTTAAATCGGCGCCGTCTACTTGACCGTCAGGTCCCGTCCGATGCCGACGATGCCCTGCAGGGCGCCGTCGTGCGAGCGCAGGGCCGCGGCGCTCCAGAAGACGGGGACCTCGGCGCCGCGCTTGGTGAGGAAGCGCGCGGCGCGGTAGGCCCGGCCCTTCTCGACGGCTTCGGCGATGCCCTCGGCGGCGATCCTCGCGTCGGTCTTGAAGAAGGCGAGGGCGTTCATCCCCTTGAGCTCGCTGGGGGAGTAGCCCGAGACGCGCTCGAAGACCTGGTTCCAGTCCTGGAGGTTGCTGTCGGCGTCGAGGCGGTAGAAGAGGTCGGGGATGGCCTTGAGGATGGCCTCGCGCTCGGCGAGCATGCGGGCGAAGGCCTCCTCGGATCTCCGGCGCTCGGTGAGGTCGTCGGCCAGGCCGACGAGGCCGGTGACCTCGCCCTCGGCGTCGCGCAGGACGACGGTGGACATCCAGCAGGTGAAGACGGTGCCGTCGCGGCGGACGTGGCCGACCTCGCCCGCCCAGGAGCCCTCGCTGAGGACCTTCTTGTTGAACGGGATGACGTCGTTCTCCATCTGCTCGGCGGTGTGGCTGATGGACATCGGCTGGCCGCGCAGCTCGTCGGGGGAGTAGCCGTGCATCTTGGCCCAGGCGCGGTTGGCGAACTGGAGGCGGCCCTCCATGTCGGCGATGGCGAGGCCGTCGTGGGCCTGGTCGACGGCGGCGCGCAGCCGGAGCAGGTCGGCCTGCGTCCGCACGCGCTCGGTCACGTCGCTCATCACCACGCGGTACAGGAGGGAGCCGCCGGCGTCGTGGCCCAAGGTCAGCTCCAGGCGCGCGCAGAACGGGGCGGCGATGGCGCGGCGCATGCGCAGCTCGAGCGAGGTCGGGGCGTCCTTGGCCGGGAAGCGCTTGAAGAAGCGCGCGTAGAGGTCGCGGTCCTCGGGATGGACGAACTCGGCGAGCGCGCGCTCGAGGACGAGGCCCTTCTCGACGCCGAGCATCGCGCCGACGGCGAGGTTGGCCTCGCGGACGACGCCCTTCGCGTCGAGCGTCAGGATGCCGACGGGAGCGAGGTCGTAGAGGTTGAAGTAGCGCTCGCGCAGGGCGGCGAGCTCGCGCTTGACCTTGCCGAGCTCCCGGGCGGGGTCCGCTTTCGTCTTCTTCGCCATCGGCGTAGATTAGCAAAACGCGCGCGGATTTCTCCCGCAGTATAGTAGGATAGCGCCGATGCCCCTCCACCGGAAGATCTTGATCGGCTTCGCCGCGGGAGCCGCCGCCGGCCTGACCTTGCACGGCCTGTTCCCGACGGCGCCGGAGGGGCTGGCGCTTTTCCTCGACTACGCCGCGGAGCCTCTCGGCCGCCTGTTCCTGAGGCTGCTGCTGATGGCCGTGCTGCCGCTCGTGGTGAGTTCTCTCATATTGGGCGTGGCGGAGATGGGGGACGCGGCGAAGCTCGGCCGCGTGGCGCTGAAGACCTTGGGCTTCACCTTGCTGATCACCGGCATATCGGTGCTCACCGGCCTCGTCGCCGTGAACGTGTTCCGCCCGGGAGACGGCTTCCCGGCGGAGGTGCGCGAGGCGATGCTCAAGACCGGCAAGCTCCCCGCGATGCCCGCCGGCGACGGCGTCAACTTCGCCCAGCGGCTGCTGGCGCTCGTGCCGGACAATCCCGTCAAGGCGGCCGCGACCGGGGACTTCCTCGGCGTGATGTTCTTCTCGATGCTGTTCGGCCTCGGGCTGATCCGCGTGGAGAAGGTGAAGGCGCAGCCCCTGCTCAGGCTGCTCGAGTCGGTCAACGAGGCGTCGATGGCGTTCATCCACCTGGTGATGAGGATGGCGCCGCTCGGCGTGGGCGCGCTGGTGCTGAACCTGACCGCGCGCTTCGGCTTCGGGCTGCTGCGCCAGCTGCTGGGCTACGCTTTGGTCGTCGTGGGGGCGCTGGCGTTCCACCAGTTCGTGACCTACTCGTTCTTCGTGAGGACCTTGGGCGGCCTGAGCCCCCGGCTCTTCTTCAAGCGCATTCAAGAAGCGATGCTCACCGCGTTCGGCACGAGCTCGTCGTCGGCCACCTTGCCGGTGTCCATGCGCGTGGGCGAGGAGACGCTGGGCCTGCCGCGGGAGATCTCCCGCTTCGTGCTCACCGTCGGCGCCAGCGCCAACCAGAACGGGACCGCCCTGTACGAGGGCGTGACCGCCCTGTTCCTGGCGCAGTGCTTCGGCGTCGTGCTGACCTTGCCCCAGCAGGGGACCGTGCTCCTGCTCGCCATCCTCGGCGGGGTGGGCACGGCCGGCGTGCCGGGCGGGTCCCTGCCGATGCTGATGGCCATACTCGCCTCCGTGGGCGTGCCTCCCGAGGGCGTGCTGCTCATCCTCGGCGTGGACCGCTTCCTCGACATGTGCCGCACCGTGCTCAACGTCAGCGGCGACCTGCTGATCGCCGTGCTCGTGTCCAGGTCCGAGGGCGAGGCCCTCCACCCGGTCGCGTCCAAGGACTGACCCCATGTGGAAGACCGCCGAAGGCTCGACGGGGCGGCTCGTCCAGCTCTGCTTGGGCTACTTCGTCTTCTACGTGATCTTCGGCGTGGCCACGAAGTGCTTCACCGGGAGGGCCGCCATCGTCGTCCCGCCGATGACCGACATGGAGTTCCTGGTGTGGAGCTCGTTCGGCGGCTCTTTGATCTGCCTGCTCGTCGTCTTCGCCGGCGGCTGGCAGAGGTCCGGGGTGAAGGGCATCCCGCCGGAGTACGCCTACATCATCCCGTCGGGGATCTGCACCGCGGTGGTGATCCCGACGACGACTTTGATGTACATGCTGCTCAAGTCGGTGATGGTCGCGATGGTCATCATGCGGGCCAGCGTCATCGTCATCTCGCGCCTGGTCGACGAGGCGCAGATACGGCAGGGCATCCTGAGGAAGACCGTGTACTGGCAGGAGAACGCGGCCGTCGTCTTCGCGGTGTCCGCGGCGGCCACGCAGATCTTCCTCGCCAAGAGCGAGGACTTCGACTTCCTGGGGAACGCCGCCGCGATGGGCGTGCTCAGCGCCTACATCTGCGCCTACTCGCTGCGCATCTACATCATGAACTACTACAAGAACACGCGGCCGAAGGGGACGGCGCTCAACAACAAGTGGTTCTTCTCCATCGAGCAGATCGCCGCGAGCGCGGCGATGGCCCTCGGCGCCCTCGTCGTCTACCGCAGCGCGTCCGAGGCCGCGCCCGTCAAGGCCTTCCAGGCCGCGCTCGCGGTGCCGCACGCGAGCGCCGCCGCCGCCAACCTGGCGGGGGCGGTGTACGGGATGGTGGCCTTCTTCTCCGTTTTCATCTTCATGTTCAAGGGACGCACGGCGACCTTCGCCGGGCTGGTCAACCGCCTGACCTCTCTGGTGGCCGGCACGACCGCGACCTTGGTGTCGTACTTCATCTTCCGGGGGCGCTTCCCGAGCCCGGCGGACTGGGCGTCGCTGGCGCTGATCTTCGTGGCCGTCGGCTTCCTCACGATGGCCGAGCGCCGGCGGGTGGACGAGCTGTCGGCCGAAGCGTTGCGTTAGCGCCGTCCATGGACAAAGACCAGGCCGTCCGCGAGAAGGAGACCTGCACCGTGTGCCGCTGGATGGAGCTGCTGCCCCAGCCCTACGGCGCCGTCGAGTACTTCTGCGTCAACAAGCAGGAGACCATCCTGTCGGGCGTGCTCGGCAAGCGGCGCTGCCCTGAGTTCGAGGCCTAGGGCTTCTCGGCGCGGATCGCGTCGAGCGTGGAGGCGGCGGCCCTCAGCCCGGGGTCGAGCCTCAGCGCCTCCTCGAGCTCGGCGACCGCCTCCGCCCTGCGTCCGTTGCGGTAGAGGCTCAGGCCCCGGTCGCTCCTGAGCGCGGCGTCCCGCGGGTTCTCGCGGACGAGCGCGTCGAACAGGGCCAGCGCGGCCGCGTGCTGCCCGAGGTCCTGGCGGAGAATGGCTTTGCGCCGGCGCGCCTCGGCGTCAGGGGGGAGCTTCGCCGCCGCGTCGGGCGCCGCCGACTTCGCGGCGGGCCCGGCGTCGCGTGCGAGCGCGGTCATGCGCTTCGTCAGGGCGGGAGAAGGCCCCAGGGCCCGCGCCTCGGCGAGGAGGCCCTCGGCGGCGGACCGGTCGCGGGCCAGGAAGGCGAAGGCGGCGCGCTCGACATAGACCGCGGCCATGCGCTCGCGCTCGGCGGCGGTGGGGGCGAGCCCTTTGGCCTCGGCGAGCAGCGACAGCGCCGCCGCGGCGTCGCCGGCGCGGCTGGCGGCCTCGGCGCGGTCGATCCGCGGGGTGGCGCTCCGGCGGAGGCGGTCCAGAGCCTCGGCGGTCGGGGCCGGCTCGCGGACGCCGCGCTCGAGCGCGCGGATGAGCTCGAGCTCCGCCGGGGAGGGGCCCCGCTTGCGGGCCTCGGCGAGGAAGCGCAGCGCCGCTTCCGTCTCGCCCGAGCGCCCGGCCGCGTCGGCGCGCTCGATCCACAGGGAGGCGGAGGCGGGAGCCGCCTCGAGCATCCGCGCGTACTGCGCCTGCGCCCGGCGGTTCTCGCCCAGGCGGCGGTAGGTCCCGGCCATGCGCCGGCGGTCGGCGAGGCCGGGCGACAGGCGCTCGGCCTCGTCGAGGCGGCGCAGGGCCACGGCGGGGGCGGCGCCGGGGACCTCCGCGGCGGCCAGCGCGTCCTCGAGGCAGTCCGGCCCCAGGGCGGGGAAATCCCGGACGCGCGGGCACAAGGTGCCGAGGAAGGCCCGCGGGATGCGGGCGCGCTCGGTGCGCCGCGCGAGAAGGTCCTTGGCGAGGCGGCGGGCCGCGGCGGCGTCGCCCGCCGCGGCGCGGCGGTCGAGCGCGGTCCAGGACAGCGCCCGCTCGACGAGCTCCGTCCCGGGGGAGAGGCGGGCGGCCTCGCGCAGGTCGGGCTCGGCCGCGGCGGCGTCCCCGCCCTCGAGGCGGCGCATGCCCCGCTCGAAGCGGAGCTTGGCTTCTCCGGGGTGGCGGGCGACGGCGGCGTCGAGCCTGCGGGCCGCGGCGGCCTCGTCGCCGCGCGTCACGGCGAACGCGTAGGCCGCGGCCGCGCCCGTCGCGAGCAGGCTCAGCGCCAGGAGGACGCCGAGGGCGCCGGCCAGCAGGCGGCCGGAGGCTTCGCGCTCTCGAGAGGACCGCGGGAGTCCCTTCAAGAACGGGGTCACGCCGGCCGCCGCGGCGGCGGCGAGCAGGGGCCACAGCGGGTCGAAGTACTCGCGCAGCATCGACATGAGGGCGTGCATCAGCACCCAGTACGCGCACAGCAGGCCGAGGGCCTGGAACTCGCGCCGGCGGCGGTGGAACCAGAAGGACATGCCGGCGAAGACGAAGAGCAGGGGGTTGAGGAGGAAGATGAAGCGGAGGCGGCGCGCGCAGCCGAGGAGATAATCGCCGGGCTCCGCCAGGACGGCGCGGACGGCCCAGGCGATGGTCTCGCCGGTGCCCTGCACGGCGATGCCCAGCTCCGCCGGCGGGCGGGCCCACTCCTTCTCGACGGCGCCGAGCGCGCCGCCGACGATGATGGGGCTCGCCTCCCCGTCCTCGAGCGGGATGAAGCGGTGGTGCACCGCCCAGTTCGACGCGGCCCAGGGCAGCAGGAACAGGTACGGGACCAGGGCGAGGACCGCCGTCGCGCGCCGGTCGGCGCGCGTGGGCTTGCCCTTCAGGGTCAGCCAGTGGAGCAGCGCGAGCATCGGCGGGAAGAAGACGAGCGTCGAGCGGTAGAGCAAAGCCGCGCCCAGGGCGAGCGCGGCCGCCCAGGCGCGGGCGGGGGAGGGCTCGCGCAGATGTCGGACCATGAGCCCCGCCGCGGCGAGCACGACCACGGTGAAGAAGGCCTGCAGGTGCCCCCAGGAGCCGTGCCAGCTCTCGACGAGCTGGACGGAGAGCGGGAAGCGGGAGACGGACAGCAGCAGGGCCGCGCCGAGCAGGCCGAACCACGGCGCGCCGAGCTCGCAGCCGAGGGCGAGCAGGAGCAGGAAGGCCGCGGCGGCGGAGGCCTTGCGCCAGACGGCGCCGGCGCCGGGCGGGGAGTGGTTGATCAGCAGCGCGGCGGTGACGGAGGAAAGCGGCAGATGGTAGTTCGCCGTCGTCGCGCGGTAGTCGATGCGGTGCAGGAGCATCTCTCCGGAGTGGAACACGTCGGTGTCGATCGCCTCGCCGGGACGGTACAGCGCCGGAGAGACGTCGTGCAGCGCCCAGAGCAGGAGCGCGGCCGCGGCGAGCGCCGTCCTCATGAGCCGGGGGCCATCCAGACCGCCTGGCCGTACTCGTCGCGGCGGAAGCCGCGGCTCAGGCGCAGGCCGGCCTCGAGCAGCTCCTCGGTCTTCGTCAGCCCGGTGCGCGCGCGGAGGTGGTCGATGACCGGGGCGGGGATGGCCTCGAACTCGGCGTTCATCCCGGCCGCGTCGCCGAGGGCGGCCTTGGCCAGCGCGCGGTTGAAGCGCGCCCACAGCCACACCGGCGTCGCCAGCCCCGAGTCCTTCGCGGCGCGCGCGTCGAGGTCCGCGAGCGCCTCGCGGTGGCGGCCGAGGGCGCGCTTGGCCTCGCCGCGCCAGACGTAGGCCTCGAAGTCGAGCGGGTACAGGCGCAAAGTCCTGTCGAGCTCCGCGAGGGCCTCCTCGGGCCGGCCGAGCTTGAGCAGCGCCGCGCCCCTCCAGCAATGCGCGCATTGCGCGCCGAGGGCCGCGGCCTCGTCGAGGAGCGCGAGCGCGCGCTCGTAGCGGCCGAGCCACAGCTCGAAGGCCCCGCGCCAGGCGAGGACCTGGCCCTTCTCGCTCGCGGGCGCGGCGCGCAGGGCTCGGTCCATCCCGGCGAACGCCTCGGCGCGGCGCCCGAGGCACAGCTGGGCCTCGGCCAGGAAGCAATGCGCCCTCCAGTCGGCGGGCTTCGCGGCCAAGGAGCGCTTGAACCACGCCGCGGCGTCCTCGAAGCGCGACGCCAGCAGCGCGGCCGACGCCGCCCGGAACCACATCCAGCCGTAGCGTTTCGCGGGATAGCCCGCGAGGCGCTCGAAGTGGGAGAGCCCGTCGGGGCCGCTCAGCGAGCCCCGGTAATAGTGGAGCCACGGCCCGCGCGGCCTCGCCCCCAGCGCCCGCTCGAGGGCCTTGAGCTCGCGCAGCAAGGTCTCCCGGGGCGCGCGCTCGTCCCACTCCCACGGATCCCAGAACCCGCGTATGTCGGGCAAGGTCGGGCCCGCGTCGAGGATGAGCTCGGCCGTCGCGACGGCGTCTCGATAGCGCCCCAGCTTCATCAGCGCCTTGAACTCGTCGGCGCGGGCGCCGCGCCGGCGCGCCGCGGCGGCGGCCCGGCGCAGCATCGCCCGGGCCGCGGCCGTGCGGCCCGCGGCGTCGAGGGCCGAGGCGAGGCTCAGGCACGCCGCCGCGTCGAGCGGGTCGCAGCGCAGGACCCCGCGGAGAAGGCGCTCGGCGAGGGGGAGGCGGCGGGCGAACAGCGCGTCGAGCCCGCGCGCGCGCAGGAGCTCGGCCAGCCGCCGGCGCTCCTCCGCGTCGCCGGAGGAGAAGGCCAGCGCCGCGCCGAGGTCGCGGCCCGTCGCCGCCGGGCTCCCGGCGTCGAGCGCGGCGGACACGCGGGAGCGCAGCAGCCCGGCGAGCAGGCGCCGCGACTCCGCGTCCTTCGGCTCGAAGGCCAGCGCGCGGCGCAGCTCCCGCTCCGCCGGCCGCTCGGCCCCGGCCGACAGGAGCCCCTGGGCGCGGGCGAGCATGAGCTCGAGCAGGCGCCGGCGCGTCTCCTTGTCCCGCGGGTCGACCGCCAGGGCGCGGCGCAGGACCTTCCCGGCGGCGTCCGTCCGTCCCTCGGCGGCCAGGCCGCGGGCGCGCAGGCGCAGCAGCTCGAGCAGGCGGTGGCGGGATTTCCCGTCGCGCGGCCGCAGGGCGAGCGCGGCCCGCAATGAGCGCTCCGCGTCGTCCATGCGCCCTCCGGCCTGATGGGCCAGGCCGCGCTGATGCAGCAGCTCGCCCAGGCGGCCGCGCGACTTCCCGTCGCGCGGCGCGACCGCGACGGCCTCGCGCAAGGTCTTCTCCGCGCCCGCCAGCTCGAGGGCGCTCGTCTGCGCGTGCGCGCGCAGGCGCAGGAGGTCGGCGAGCAGACGCCGCGACTCCCCGTCGGCCGGGGCCAGCGCCAGGGCCGCGCGCAGGTCCCTCTCCGCGGCCGCGAGGTCGCGGGCCGTCGCGGCGGCCTGGGCGCGCATGCGCAGGAGCGCGATGAGCCGGCCGCGGTGCCCCGCGTCCGCCGGCTCGAGCGCGATGAGCCGGCGCAGCGCCGCCTCGGCCGCGTCGAGCCGCCCCGCGGCGAGGAAGGCCCGCGCGCACGAGGCCAGCGCGCCGGCGAGCAGCCGCCGCGCCGCCGGGCCGCGCGGCTTCAGCGCGAGGAGGCGCCGGATCGCCGCCTTCTCTCCGGCGAGCTCCGCGCGGCGCAGCATCAGGCCGGCGAGCCCGGAGTAGGCCGGGGCGTGGAGGGGGAAATCCTCGACGGCGGCGAGGAAGGCGCGCAGCGCCTCGCGGGGCCGCCCGAGAGAATCGAGCGCGTGGGCCGTGAAGACGCGGGCCTGCGGCCCGGGCGCGCCCCGGAAGCGGGCCAGCGCCTCGCCGAAGCGCCCCGCGTTGAACAGCTCGATGCCGGCCTCGAGTGGGTCCATGTCGCGCAGTGAGTCTACCGTTTCCTCGCCTCGAGGAGCTCGTCGCGGCGGGCGCGCAGGAGCGCGCGCAGGGCGGGCTCGCCGCCGGAGCGCGGCGTCGCGTCGTAGAGGGCGAGCTCCAGGTCCGCCCGCCCGCGCGCGGCGTGGATGGAGCCGAGCGTCAGCACGGCGGGCAGGGCCGCCGGATCGAGCTTGAGCGCGGCGCTCAGGTCCCGCGCCGCGCCGTCCGCGTCGCCGCCGAGATAGCGGCACAGGCCGAGGTCGGAGAGCAGGCCCGCGTTCGCCGGCTGCTCCCGCGCGAGCGGCTCGAGCAGCGCCAGCGCGCCGGCGTGGTCCTTCAGGTCCTGACGGATCAGCGCCATGCGCCGCCGGTCGGCGGCGTCCGGGCCGAGGCCGCCCGCCGCCGCGAGCGAGGCCAGCGCGGCGGCGCGGTCCCCCGTCCGGGCGGCCAGCGCGGCGTGGTCGATGCGCAGGCCGGGGTCCCGCGGCGCCGCGGCCATGAGCCCGTCGAGCAAGGCCCGCGCCTCGGTGGGCTCGTCGAGCGCCTGATAGAGGGAGGCCATGAGCCGGCGTTCGTCGAACGACGGGCCGAAGGTCCGGGCCTCGGCGAGGCGCTCGAGCGCCGCAGCGCGGTCCCCGTCGCGCGCGGCCCGCGCGGCCCGGTCGATCTCGAGGCGCGCGCTCGGGGGGGAGTCGGTCCGCAGCTCCCGCATCAGCTCGCGGGCGCGGGCCTCGTCCTTGAGGTCCTGATAGAGGAACGCGATGCGCTGGCGGGTCCCCGGGCCGGGCGACAGCGCGCGGGCCTCGGCGAGCTCGCGCAGCGCGCGCGCGCGGTCCCCGGCGGCCGCCGCGACGGCGGCGCGGTCCACGCGCAGGAGCGGGTCCTTGGGGCTGTCCTTGACGAGGCGGTCGATCAGGTCCCGGGCCGGGGACGCGTCCCCGAGCTCGAGGTGGAGCAGCGCCATGCGGCGCATCGCCCCGGGGTCCGGGCGGCGGGCCGCGGCGTCGGCGAGCCCGCGCAGGGCCGCGGCCCGGTCCCCGGTCCGCGCCGCGGCAAGGGCCCGGTCGATGCGCAGGCGCGGCTCGTGCGGCGCGCCGGCGATCAGGCCGTCGAGCAGGTCGCGCGCGGGGCCGAACTCGTTGAGCTCCAGGTACAGCTCGGCCATGCGGCGGCGCGCGGCCTCGCCGGCGTCCTTGGCCCGCGCCTCGGCGAGGAGGGCGAGGGCCGCGGCGCGGTCGCCGGCCTTGGCCGCGAGGCCGGCCCGGTCGAGCAGGGGCCCCGGCCGCCGCGCCGAGGAGGCGAGGAGCTCGTCGGAGAGCGCGCGGGCGGCGGCGTCCTCCTTGAGGTCCTGATAAAGGAAGATCATGCGGCGCGCGGTCTCGGCGTCCGGGCCTTGCGCGCGCGCCTCGGCGAGCGAGGCCAGGGCTTCGTCGCGGCGGCCGGCGCGCGCGGCGGCCTCCGCCTGGTCGGCGCGGACCGAGGCGAGGGCCTCGAGGCGGGGGGCGAACGCTTGCAGCGTCTTGTACCGGGCGCGCTCGGCCTCGAAATCCTTGAGGCGCTCGGCGAGCGCCTTGAGATGGGGCAGGCGCTCGGAGGTCCGGCGGGCGAGGGCCGCGCGGTACACCCGTTCGCCGAGGTCCCGCGCGATCACGCGCAGGCCGACCGCGGCGGCGAGGTGCTCCGCGGCGGGGCCGGCCGGCTCCCGGAGCCAGCCCGCGGCCTCGCGGCACAGCGCGTCGGCGACCGAGCTCTCGAAGGCGTCGAACCGGAACCGGGTCCCGCGGCCCGCCGGCGTTCCCGCGCGCACCCGGAGGGCGGCGAGGCCCTCGTCGTCGGGCAGCAGCGGGGCCAGGAGGAAGCGCCGGTCGCCCGTCAGGGGAACGCCCATGTAGGCGAGCGCCGAGTCGGGGCTGATCGCGTGCAGGGACTCCCGGCGGGCCGTCTCGACGAAGGCGCGGTGGTCCTCGGCCCGCGAGGCGAAGAACGCGGCGAAGCCCGACGCCTTCTCGAAATCCCTCAGCTCGGCGGCCAGCGGGTCCTTCCGGGAGGGGCGCAGCGCCGCGCGCGCGAGCGCGGAGGCCGGCGCGCCCCCGCGCCGCAGGTCCCGGACGCGGGCCACCGCGGGGTGCCCGGAGAACCCCGCGAACGCGGCCTCGGCGGCGGCGGCGTAGGCGTCGAGCCCGTCGGGGCGGCGGGCGCGGAAGGCGTCCGGCTCGGCCAGCATCAGCGCGACCGAGACCAGCTCGACCCGCGGGTCGACCGCGAAGGCCTCGGCCGCGGCGCGCGCCGCGGGCGCGGCGAGCAGGACGGCGGCGGCGAGGATCGTCCTCCTCACCGGGCGGCCTCGCGGAGCAGCCGCGACGAGACGGCGGGATCGAAGAAATCGGCGGCGGAGGAGATCATAGGTTCGGCCGGCACGAAGAGCCTGCGCGGACGTCGGCCGGGGAAGGCGCGTTCCTCGAAGACGGAGAACCAGCGCGGGAGGAAATGCCACAAGGTCGGGTACAGGTCGCGCCGGGCCTCGTACTCCTCGAGCCGCCCGGCCAGCGCCTTCACCAGAAGCCCGTCGGGCGTCGAGGCGGAGGCGAGCTCCTCGGCGGGGACGGAGGCGATGCCGGCCTTGAGGTTGAGGCGCGCGATGAGCGCCGTCGCCGCGTGGTGCTTCACGCAGTCGGGGCTGGCCAGGCGGCAGCGCGCGAGCGCCGGCCCGTAGAAATCGGCGGGGACGGGGACGTTGAGCCTCTCGAAATAATGGAAGGCGGGGTCGATGAAGACGAACAGCGGCTCGGGCCAGACGATGCGCGCGAAGCCCTCGGCGTCGATGTCCGGGGACATGGTGTACACCTCGAAGGACCTCGCGCCCATGTTCGCGGGAGGGAGGGGATACGGGACGATGAAGGCGTGCGTGGGGGCGCGCCGCGGCATGATGACGTAATGCGAGCGGGCGGCCAGGCTGAGCCCGAGATAATCCTCGATCGCGGCGACGGGGTCCACGGCGCCGAGCTTGCGGCGGGCGCTGTCCTCGAGGCCGGCGTGGAAGGCGCGCTCGCTCCGGAAGAAGTCCATGAAGCCGGAGGCGCGCGCGAGATCCCGCAGCTCCGCGACGAAGCGCTGCATCTCCTCGGCCTCGCCGGGGCCGTTGAGGTAGTGGATGTCGGCGTCGGCGTCCTTCAGCGCCAGCTCCGGCGGGTCGGTGAGGTAGATCGGGATCGTCGCGGCGGCCTCCTCGCGGGAGGGGGAGGCGGCGAGGTCCCGGTACAGCGCCACGGCCGGATGCCCGCGGAAGGCGCCGAAGCGCTTCTCGATGCGCTCGCGGTACGCGGAGGCGCCGGCGTCCGCCGCCCCTTCCCCGGAGAGCTGGCGCACGACGGCGAGCAGCTCGAAGCGCGGGTCCACGGACACGGTGAAGGCCGGGGCGGCGGCGGAGGCGGAGGAGGCGGCGGCGGCCAGCGCGAGCACGAGGGCGGCGCACGCCCGATCGAACGCGAGTCGCATCGGGACGGAGCATAGCTTCTGGAGCGTGTCCCGTCAAGGCCGCGCCGCCGCCCACCTGGCGCCGCGTTCTTCCATCTGTTACCCTCCGGAGGTGGAAGAGGACAAGAGGCTCCAGGCGGCCGGCGCGCTGGCCGCGGTCGTCGCCTTCGTCCTCGTCGTGATGCAGTTCGCCGGCGGCCGCGCGGCGCCCAAGGCCTCCTCGGGGCCCGGCTGGTACGCCCGGATCAACCCCTTCGGCTCCGCGCCGAGCGTCGACCCGTCCCCCGCCTACGAGCGGCCCGCGCCGGAGCTCGCCGCTCCCGAGCGCGTGATGACGAACGCGGCGTCGCGCCAGTTCTCGAGCCCGACCTCCGCCGGCTCCTCGGGCGGCCTGGCCGGCGCCGAGCCCGTCTCCGCGCCGGCCGCGGCCGCGACGCCGATGAGCGCCCCGCGCCTGGCCGGCGGCGGCTACGTGGACCTCCCCGGCGGCGGGAGCGCGCCGACCGCGGGAGGCGCCGCCTCGTTCGCCCGGCCTCCGGGCGGCCGGGCGGGCGCGCCGTCCCCGGGCCGGGCGGGCGCGGCGGCCGCCGCGGCGCCCGCGCCCGCGGCCGGCCCGCGCGGCGCCGGAGGCGGAGCCTCGCCCGGCGGCGACACGCAGAGCGCGGCGGGCGCCGCGTCCTCGTTCGGCCGCGCCGCCGGGGCCGGCGTCGCCGGCGGCTCGACGCCCGGGGCCTCTCGCCTGGGCGCGATGGGGGCCAACGGCGTGTCCTCCCGCGCGCCCGGCCTCGACGAGACGCCCAAGCTCTCCGGGCAGTCCCCCGGCGGCGGAGGAGGCCCGGGCGACCCGGGCGGCGGGGGCGGCGCCGGGAAGGGCGGGTCGGGCGGGATGGGCGGCGCGGTGCCGGGGGGGAAGCCCACGGAGTCGGCGGGCAAGCCGGCCGGCGTGGACGCCGGACCCGGCGGCGCGGCGGGCGCGACCGGCGGCGCCGCCGCGGGCGCCTCGGCGTCCGGGGAGCCGGAAGGCTCCGCCCCGACCGCGAAGACGGGCGCTCCCGAGGTCGGCGAGGGCGTCCCCAGCGGGAAGAAGTTCAGCCTCACGCGCGGCGGCCCGCCCGTGATCGAGACGCGCACCTTCCTCACCAAGAAGAAGGTCCCGCTCGTCGGCTTCACGGCCAAGATGGCGATCGACGGGGACGGCCCCGGCGGCGGGCGCGACGGCGACCCGACCTACCAGCGGGAGACCGCGCTCAAATCGAACGGCGTCAGCCTGAACGCGCGCGTCGTCCCGTTCATCGTGATCCCCGGCGACTTCTCGACGGCGCATCCGACGGTCAAGCTCGGCGACTACGCGGCGGTCACCTACGGCGGGAAGACGACCTTCGCCATCGTCGGCGACATCGGCCCGAAAGGCGTGCTCGGAGAGGGCTCTCCCGCGCTGGCGCGCGCCGTCGGCATCAACCCGAACCCGGTCAGCGGGGGCGTGCAGAGCGCGAGCGTGCAGTACCTCATCATGCCCGGGACCCGCAAGCCCGCGGTGCCCGGCACCGCGGCCGAGATCCAGAGGCAGGTCGGCGCGGCCTTCGAGGACGCGGGCGCCGAGCTCCGCTAGCTCGGGAGCGGGGCCGGGCGGGAAATGCTAAACTCTCCCTCCTTCCCGTGGCGATCCTCCTCAGCTGTCAAAATCTCACCAAGAGCTTCGGCATACGCCCGCTCTTCGAGGGCCTGTCGTTCGGGCTCTTCGAGGGCGAGCGCACCGGCCTGATCGGGCCCAACGGCGCGGGCAAGTCCACCTTGCTCAAGATCCTCGCCGGCCTCGAGGCCGTCGACGAGGGCAAGATCGCGGCGCGCCGCGGCCTGCGCGTCGGCTACCTGGCGCAGCAGGACCGCTTCGAGGCCGTCGGCGAGGGCTGGACCGTCCGCGACGAGCTGAACCGCTCGCTGCAAGGGCTCGGCCTCGAGGACTGGGAGGTCGACATCCGCGTCGAGTCGGGCATGGAGCGGTCCGGCTTCGCCGACCCCGACCAGCGCGTCGACAAGCTCTCCGGCGGCTGGCGCAAGCGCCTCGCGATCCTGTCGCAGGTCCTCCGCGAGCCCGACCTCCTGCTCCTCGACGAGCCGACGAACCACCTCGACCTCGAGGGCGTGCTGTGGCTGGAGCGCTTCATGTCCGGCCTCGACTTCGCGTTCCTCGTCATCACGCACGACCGCAGCTTCCTCCAGCGCGTCTGCAACCGCGTCGTCGAGCTCAACAAGCGCTACGAGGACGGCCACTTCTCGAGTCAGGGGAACTACACCGACTTCCTCGAGAAGCGCGAGGAGCTGTTCAGCCATCAGGCCACGCTCCAGCAGACGATGCAGAACACCGTCCGCGGGGAGATCGCCTGGCTGCGCAAAGGCCCGAAGGCGCGAACGACCAAGCAGCAGGCGCGCATCGACCGCGCCGGCGAGATGATCGAGGGCCTCGCCGAGCTCAAATACCGCAACGCGCAGACCCGCGCCACGCAGATCGACTTCGACGCCACCGAGCGCCAGAGCAAGAGCCTCGTGCGCTGCCTCGGCGTCGAGAAATCCATGGGCGGCAGGAAGCTGTTCGGCCCCCTCGACCTCATGCTCTCGCCGGGGGACAAGCTGGGCCTGCTCGGCGAGAACGGCTCCGGCAAGTCCACCTTGCTCAAGATGCTCGCCGGGACGCTCGCGCCGGACAAGGGGACGATGCGGCGGGCCGACCATCTGAAGGTCGTGACCTTCGACCAGCACCGCGAGCAGCTCGACATGACGAAGACTCTCAAGCGCTCGCTGTGCGAGGCCGGAGAGCACGTCGAGTTCAAGGGCTCCCGCATCCACGTCTACGGCTGGGCCGAGCGCTTCCTGTTCCGCACCGAGCAGCTCGAGTACCCGCTCAGCCGTCTGTCCGGGGGAGAGCAGGCGCGGGTCCTGATAGCCCGCCTCATGCTGCGCCCCGCCGACATCCTCCTGCTCGACGAGCCCACCAACGACCTCGACCTGCAGTCGCTCGAGGTCCTCGAGAACAGCATGATGGAGTTCCCGGGCGCGCTCGTGCTCGTGACCCACGACCGCTACCTGCTCGAGCGCGTCAGCCAGCGCATCCTCGCCCTCGACGGGAAGGGGAACGCGGGCTTCTACGCCGACCTGTCGCAGTGGGAGAACGCCCGGGAGGAGTCGGACTCGCTCGGCGCGATGCACCCGGTCGCGGCGGCGGCCGCGGCGCAGGTCAAGCAGGCGCTCACTCCGAAGGAGGAGAAGGAACTCCAACGGATGGAGGTCTTGATCAAGAAAGCGGAGGAGGACGCCGCCGCGGCCCGCGTGGCCCTCGAGGACCCCGCCGTGGCGACGGACGCTCCTGAACTGATCAAACGGCAAGTTCTTCTCGACGAGGCCCGCCAGCGGGTCGAGGCCCTGTTCGCGCGCTGGAACGAGCTCGAAGCCCGGCGCTGAGGGCTGTAACCGTTTCGTCATTGAACTTCGGGCGAGGAGCCCTATACTTACACCGATGCGCCTGAGACCGCTCTTCCTGTGCGTCCTCCTGCCGCTCGCCGCCGCCTGCGGGGTCGAGGCGGACACCCCCGCCGCGCGCGAGGAACGCCTCCTGCGCGCCGCCCGCAACGGCGACATGAAGGCGGTGACGCGCTACCTCGACGCCGGGGTGGACATCGAGGCGCGCAACCCCGGCGACGCCTGGACCCCCCTGATGTGGGCCGCGGTGCGCGACCACGCCGACCTCGTCCGGGTCCTGGTCGCGCGCGGCAGCCGCCTCGAGGTGCGCGACCGCAAGGGGCTCACCGCGCTGCTCGTCGCGGCGCGCTGGGGGAGCCGCAACGGCGTCGGCGCCCTGCTCGACGCCGGGGCCAACATCGGCGCCGTCGACGACATCGGCTGGAACGCCCTGATGTGGGCGTGCTTCAAAGGCCAGACCGACATGGCCGCCCTCCTCCTCGACCGCGGCGCGTCGCTCGAGGCGCGCGACCCGGACGGGCGCACTCCGCTGATGCTCGCCGCGAAGAAGGGCCACGATAAGACGGTGGCCCTGCTGCTCGACCGCGGCGCGTCGATCACGGCCCGCGGCCCCGACGGGCAGACGGCGTCGGACCTGGCCGCGAAGAATGGCTACGACGGCCTCGCGCGGCGCCTGGGCGCGCGCTGAGCCTTGTTACGGGAGGGTAAAAGGACGGCAACGGAAAACCCTTTGTTTAGCGGTAAAAAGTCGGCAAAGACCCCTTGCGGATCCCCGCCTCCGGGCTTATACTGAACGCATGACCGCCAAAGTGAAGTCGGTGCTCACCGTCGTCTCGGAGGCCGTCGAGACCGCCGCGGGCTACGCCCTCGTCGCGGTCGGCATCTACGCCGCGCTCTTCGTGGACATGACCGGGGGCGGCTCCCTGTGGAACACGCTGCGCCACTTCCAGGCGACCTCGCAGGAGGGGATCGAGTCCCCGAACGCGACGCGCGTGATCAAGGTGCCCACCCAGGCGGTCGCGGAGAAAGTCCACGAGGACCGCATGCTCGCCGTCTTCGACGACGCGCCCCCGCCGACCGAGGTCGCGGCGGTGTACGAGGCCCCGGAGTCGGCCGCCTCCCGCCCCTCGGCCGCGTTCACGGACACGCCCGCCGACCCGAAGTCCGGCAAGACCTGGAAGAAGGGCATCAAGGGCGAGCTGAGGAACTTCACCGTCTACGGCAAGGGCGACCAGACCACCACGGCGGCGATGACGCTCGGCACGGCCGCGCACGACGACTCGCCCGCGGTCGCGGCGGCGGCGTCGGCGGGCTCCGCCGCGCGCGCGAACACCGAGGCCGCGGCCCGTCCCGGCGTCGGCTCGCGCCTCTCCCGCGGCGCGCTGTCCGCGTCGGAGACCTCGCGGAACGTCCGCTGAACGGATGAGGATCCGCTTCGGGCCTCTTCTGGCTCTGAGCATGGTCGCTTTCGCGGCCGTCGGCTGCGACGAGCACACCCTCGAAGGCTGCGGGCCGAACGACAAGCCCGCCCCGGCCGCGGCGCCGGCGCCCTCGAAGCCGACCTTGGCGTGCAACAGCAACCCCGACGACTGGGTCCCCTCGAAGCAGCGGCAGGGCCCCACGCGGCTCGCCGAGGTCCAGGCGGCCGCCGAGGCCGTGCAGACGCAGCTGTCCGACATGTTCGAAGGGAACAGGCTCAAGGGCGAGTGTCACGCGTCGGCGACCGTCTTCTGGGCCGCGATGACGAAGGAACTGCGGTCGCGGGGGCTGTGCGCGTGGCCCGGACCGGACGCGATCCATCCCGCGAGCGTCTACCCGGGCATCGCCGAGGAATACCACCTCATCACCTACGGCGGCTGCACGCTGTGGCCCGCCAGCCGCGGCAACTACAAGGGCGACTGGGTCATCCGGTAGCGGGATCCGCTACTTCTGCGGGGGCACGAACGGCGAGGCGAAGTCCTTGCCCGTCAGCGCGACGGACTTGACCGAGGCGGCGGGGAAGCGCAGGCGCTGGTCGGAGTCCTTCGGGATCATCTCGATGTAGGCCTCGCCCTTGAACGGGGCCAGCTCGCGGTTGAACAGGAAGCCCTCGAGCGTCTTGCCGTCGGCGAAGGTCACGGTCACGTGCCCCCGGAAGTCGAACGCCTCGTCGATCTGCGCCGCGAGTTCCTTCGAAAGAGTCATGTCGTCTCCTGTCCTATCCGATGAGGGCCGTCAGGCTCGCCACCGCCGCGTCCCAGTCCCCGTCCGCGGCCCCGCCCTGGGCGAAGTCCGCGCGGCCGCCCGCCGAGCCGCCGTGCGCGGCGGCGAAGGCCTTGGCGATCTTCGCCGCGTCCACGCCCTTGCCCGCCATGTCCGGCGTGGCGGCCAGCACGAACGACAGCTTGCCCTCGCCGGGCGCGGCGAGGAACACGAGGCCGGAGCCGACCTCGGCCTTGATCTTGTCGGACAGCCCCCGCAGGGATTTGGGGTCCGCGCCCACGAGGCGCTGCACGCACAGCTTCACGCCCTTGACCTCGACGACGGTCTTGCCCGCCTCGGCCTGGGCCGCGAGCCTGTTGGCCTTGAGCTGGGAGAGCTGGCCCTCGAGCTGCTTGAGGCTCTCGATCTTCGCGGGCGCCTTGCCGCCGAGCGCCTCGATGGCGGCGATCAGCTCGTCCTGGCGCGCGAGCAGGTCGGCCTGCGCCTTCGCCTTGGCCGCGTGCTGGGCCGCGGCGTATTCCTCGACGGCCTTGCCCGCGAGCGCCTCGATGCGGCGCACGCCGGAGGAGGCGGAGGATTCCTTGATGATCTTGAACGCGACGATCTCGGCGGTGTTGTCGACATGCACTCCGCCGCACAGCTCGAGGCTGAAGCGGTCCTTCGGCTCCGCCCAGGCCTTGGGGCCGATGAGGAGGAACCGGGGCTCGGCGCCGTAGTCCTCGCCCAGGAGCGTGGTCGCGCCGAACTCGGCGACCTTGGAGACGGGGTGGCATTGCGCGACGACGGGGTGCGCGGCCTTGATCTCGTCGTTGACGATGTCCTCGATCTTCTTGATCTCGTCGGGCGTTATGGCCTTGGGATGCGTGAAGTCGAAGCGCAGCTTGTCGGGCCCGACGTAGGAGCCGGCCTGGCGGATGCTCCCGCCGAGCACGCGCTTGAGCGCCTCGTTCATCAGGTGGGTCGCGGTGTGGTGCGGCTTGATGCGCGCGCGGCGCTCGGCGTCCACCTTGGCGCGGACCTCGGTGCCGACGAGGATGCGCGCGCCCATCTCGACGAGGTGCACGAACACGCCGCCGTGCTTCTGCGTGTCGGCCACGCGCGCGAGCACGCGCGAGCCGTCGGCGGCGATCAGGTCGCCGGTGTCGCCGACCTGCCCGCCGCCCTCGGCGTAGAACGGGGTCCGGTCGAGCACGACGAGGCCGGGGGTCGAGGCGATCACCGTCGCCTTGCACTCCTGCGTGGTGTAGCCGACGAACTCGGTGTGCGGCGCGTTGGCGGCGATGGCCGCGAGGTCGTTCTCGCCGGAGCCCTTCCAGGAGGCGCGCGCGATCTCGGAGGCCTTCTCCGAGGCGGCCTTGAAGCCCGGCTCGTCGACGGCGACGCCCTGGGCCGCGCAGATCTCCTTGGTCAGCTCGAGCGGGAAGCCGAAGGTCTCGTAAAGGCGGAACGCGGACTCTCCGGACAGGTTCTTGCCCGATTTCGCGAGGGCCTTCTCGAGCTCGGCCTCGCCGGCGTGGAGCGTCTCGAGGAACTTCGCCTCCTCGGTCTTCATCACGGCCTGCACCTGCGCGGACGCGGCGCGCAGCTCGGGGTAGCCGGGCGCGAAGATCTCGATCGCCTCGGGCACGAGCAGGTTCAGGAACGGGCGGTCGAAGCCCATCAGCTGGCCGTAGCGCGCCGCGCGGCGCACGAGGCGGCGCAGCACGTAGCCGCGCTCGACGTTGGAGGGGATGATGCCCTCGCTCATCAGCATGGTCGCCGCGCGCGCGTGGTCGGCGATCACCCGGAAGCCGAGCGCGTGCTTCGGGTCTTTCGGGTCGGCGCCGACGATCTTCGCGGCTTTTTCCACGATCGGCGCGAACAGGTCGGTGTGGAAGGGGGACTTGGTCCCCTGGGCGCAGAACGCGAGGCGCTCGAGGCCCATGCCGGTGTCGATGCACGGCCGCGCCAGCGGCTTGAGGCTCCCGTCGGGCTGGCGGTCGAAGCCGGTGAACACGAGGTTCCAGATCTCGATGTAGCGGTCTCCGTCGCCGCCGACGACGTCGTCCTTGCCGGAGGCGAATTCCGGGCCGAGGTCGTAGTAGATCTCGGAGCAGGGCCCGCACGGGCCGGTCGGCCCCATGTTCCAGAAGTTGGTGTCCTCGCCGAGGCGCACGGCGGCGTTCGGAGCGCCGACCTTTTTCCAGAGCTCGACGGCCTCGTCGTCTTCTTTATAAACGGTGGGGTACAGACGCTTGGGATCGAGACCGCAGTCCTTGGTCAGGAATTCCCAAGCCCACGCGACGGCTTCGGCCTTGAAGTAGTCGCCGAAGGAAAAATTACCCAGCATCTCGAAGAAAGTCATGTGCCGCAACGTGGTGCCGACGCGCTCGATGTCGGTCGTCCTGAAGCATTTCTGCGACGAGGTGGCGCGCTTGAGGTCGGTCTTGAGCTGGAGGAAGTACGGCTTGAACGGAACCATGCCGGCGGAGTTGAACATGAGCGTCGCGTCGCCCTGGGGGACGATCGGCGCGGAGGCCTTGAGGGTGTGGCCGTTCTTGACGAAGAAATCGAGATAGCCGGAGCGGAGCTGGGAGCTGGTCTTCATGGGGGGATTGATTATAGCTTTTCGCGCCCCGGGGTTCGAACGCGCCGTCGTTATGGACTGTTTCCGGAAACAGTCGACTGACGCCGCCGCCAGTTGTATACTGGCTCATGGACCTGCCCGGCTACGAGCGCTTCGACTTCACCGCCGGAGGCGTCTCCAAGCCCGTGTACCGCGCCGGCTCCGGCCCCGCCGTCGTCCTCATCCACGAGCTGCCCGGCATGGTCCCCGAGTGCGTCGAGCTCGGCCGCAAGCTCGCCGCCGAGGGCTACACCGTCTACATGCCGCTCCTGTTCGGCGAGCCGATGAAGAACTACGGGGTCAAGCCGGTCCTGTGGGCGTGCGTGTGGAAGGAGTTCAGCGTGCTGAGCACCCACGGCAAGAGCCCCGCCGCCGACTGGCTGCGCGCGCTGTCGCGCAAGGCCTTCGCCGAGCGCGGCGGCAAGGGTGTGGCCGCCATCGGCATGTGCTTCACCGGGCGCTTCGCGCTCTCGCTGATGATGGACAAGGAGCTGATCGCCCCGGTGCTGTGCCAGCCCTCTTCCTCCTATAGCGAGTCGGCGATGGGCATCCCCGAGGCGGAGTGGGACAACGCGGTGAAGCGCTCGAAGGAGGAGGACATCCCCGTCCTCGGCATGCGCTTCGCGGGGGATTCCCTGTGCCGCGCCGCGCGCTTCGACGCGCTCCGCGACGGCTTCGGCGAGCGCTTCCGCGAGGTCGTCGTCCCCGGCGCGAAGCACTCGGTGCTGACCCTCCACTTCAAGGACATGGCCCCCGACGAGCGGGCGCGCGTCTGGGGCGAGCTGACCTCCTACCTGAACGAACGGCTCAAGTCTTGAGCGCCTACGACGCGGTCGTGCTCGGCTCGGGCGGCGCCGGCCTGATGTGCGCTCTGACCGCGGCCAAGCGCGGGCGCAAGGTCGCCGTCCTCGACCACGCGGCCAAGCCCGGCGGCAAGCTCATCATCTCCGGCGGCGGGCGTTGCAACTTCACCAACCGCGAGGTGGGCGCGGACAATTTCGTCTCCGCGAACCCGCACTTCGCCAAGTCGGCCCTGTCCCGCTTCACCCCCGAGGACTTCATCGCCATGGTCGAGGCCCACGGCATCGCCTACCACGAGCGCAAGCACGGCCAGCTCTTCTGCGACGGGTCCGCTCAGCAGATAATAGACATGTTCGTGAGCGACTGCGTCCGGGCCGGCGTCGACCTCCTGCAGAAGCGGGAGATCCTGAAGGCCGAGAGGCTCCACGACGGCTATCAGGTGACGACCGACCGGGGAGTGTTCACCGCGAAGAGCCTCGTGGTCGCCACCGGCGGCCTCTCCTTCCCGAAGTTCGGCGCCACCCCGATCGGCTACGACATCGCCAAGCAGTTCGGCCTCAAGATCGTCCCGCGCGCGCCCGCCCTCGACGGCTTCGTCTTCAGCGACGCCGACCGCGCGCGGCTCGAGGGCTTCTCCGGCATCGCCCTCGACGCGACGATGACGACGAACGGGATCTCCTTCCGCGAGAACCTCCTGTTCACCCACGCCGGCTTCAGCGGCCCGGTCGCGTTGCAGGCCTCCCTGCATTGGCGGCCGGGCGACGAGGTGCGGATCGACTTCATCCCCGCGCTGTCGCGCGAGGAGCTGATGGAGTGGTTCGCCTCGCGCAAGGGCAACCGGCTCGAGATCAAGAACCAGATGGCCGCGCTCGTGCCCAAGCGACTGGCCGAGCGCTTCTGCGACCTGTACCTTCCGGAGGCGCTCGACATGGGCAACTACCCGAAGAAGGAGCTCGCCGCGTTCTGCGAGAAGCTCCAGGACTGGCGCTTCGTCCCCGCCGGCACCGTCGGCTACGGCAAGGCCGAGGTCACCCGCGGCGGCGTCGACACCGCCGAGCTCTCGTCGAAGACGATGGAGGCCCGCAAGGCCCCCGGCCTGTATTTCATCGGCGAGGTCGTCGACGTCACCGGCTGGCTCGGCGGCTTCAACTACCAGTGGGCCTGGGCGTCCGGAAAGGCGGCGGGGGAATCCCTCTAGGCCATCTCGGTGCCAGGCCTACCGATGTTTGCGTTGGTGCCAGACCTACCGGAAAGACCGTAGTTCTCGCGGATGTGTTAAAATCCCCGCATGACCGCGACCACCGACTGCCCCTGCCAGAGCAAGAAGCCCTACTCCTCGTGCTGCGAGCCGTTCATCACCGGGAAGGCCTCGGCGCCGACCGCCGAAGCTTTGATGCGCGCGCGCTACACGAGCTACGCGACGGGGAAGATCGACTTCATCGAGAAGACCCACGCTCCCGAGAGCCGCGCCGACTTCGACCGCAAGGCCTCGGAGAAATGGGCGAAGGACTCGACCTGGCGCGGCCTCGCCGTCGTCGCGACCAAGGACGGCGGGCCGAACGATCAGACCGGCATCGTCAGCTTCATCGCCGGCTTCTCGCAGAACGGCCAGGACTACGAGCACCACGAGATCGCGACCTTCCGAAAAGAAGGCTCGAACTGGCTCTTTGTGGACGGCAAATCTCCCAAGCCCGAAACCCATGTCAACACCGGCCCCGACGTCGGCCGCAACGACCCCTGCCACTGCGGCTCCGGCAAGAAGTTCAAGAAGTGCCACGGGAAATAAACCGGCATTTCCGGTAGGCCTGGCGCCAACGCAAACATCGGTAGGCCTGGCACCAACGCAAACATCGGTAGGCCTGGCACCTCTATAAAAGGTCGGAGGAGGGGATGCCGCCCTTGCGCAGCCAGGCTTTCAGCGCGTCGATGTAGGTGGCGTCGGAGGTCCGGCTCGACTTCTTCTGGCGGTAGCCGTCGATGCGCCACTTCCCGTCCTTGCGCGTGACGTAGAAGGCGATGGTGTGGAGCTGGACGTCGGGGTCGCGGCTGGCGTAGCCGCGGAGGAACTGGCTCCCGTTGAAGTCGGCGTACAGGAACACGCCGTCGCGCGCGACCTCCTCGACGGACTTCCCGCTCTTGGAGACCATGGCCGAGGCCACGCCGCGCATGAGGTCGCCCTGGGCGTTGTCCGGGTAGGCGCGGGCGGCGGACTCGATCTCCTCGTTGGTCAGCGCCGTGACGATCTGGTCCTCGAGCTGGGCCGCGGTCAGGGAGCCGACATGCTTGTGGAGGCCGCGGTTGACGATCACCGATTCGACGTGGATCGGGGCCACCCCGTGCTCGGCGGCGAGCCTCATGATCATGGCGGCGTGAGGGCGGAGCGGGGCGATGAGGGTGTAGGAGAGATTCGTCTCGGCCTGGGTTTTCCGCGGCACGAGCGCCGCGCGGACATCCTTGGCCCGCTGCGAGTCTCGGGGGATGCCCTCTTCGTCGAGCCAGTCGCCGAGGAGGGAATCCGTTTCGCGCTCGGTGGGCGCGCGGACGCCGCCGAAGATGCCCTTGATGTAGCGGCGCGCGGCGGCGAGGTCGGGATCGGCGGGAGGCGCGCGCGCCGGGGCGGGAGCGGACTCCGCCGTCCAGGCCTCGGGCGTCTGGCGGGATTCGAAGTAGCTCAGGACCGCGTCGAAGTTCTTGCGCTCCTCGGGCGGGAGCAAGGCGAAGAGGGGGTTCTGCTTGAGGACGCTCAGGAACTTGAAGCTGCCCGCGAGGATCATCCCGTCGCTCGGGCCGTGCGCCTCGCCGATTGACTGGAGCTGGGCGCGGATCTCGAGCGCGAGGCCTTCGACGCGCTTGCGCGCCTCGGCCGGAGTCCCGACATAGGTGGAGGCTTGATCGGCGAAGGCGAGGTTCTTGCCCCAGGTCACGGCCCAATCGGTCTCGCCCGGGAAAGCCTCGGCGGCGGCCTTCTCGAAGGCTTGCTGCTTGGCCTTCAGCTCGGCCGCGTCGGGGCTGAAGTCCGTGGCCATGATCAGGGCCTTGACCTGGGCGGCGGTGAAGCCGTAGGCGCCGAAGTCCACGAGCAGGGCCCGGGCCTCGTCGTCCTTGTCCAGATGCGCGATCGTGGCCGCCACCCGGGCGGGTGTGTTCTCGGCCCGTTCCGGGTCCACGTCGTGGAGGGCCGCGGCCAGGATCAGCAGGATCTTCTTCTCGGCGGGGAGGTCCCGGCCCGACAGGATGCGGGCGGTGAGGTTGGCCACCTCGCGGGTGTGGCCTAGGCCGTGGTAGATCGAGTTCTGATCCCCCGGATGGCGCGTGCCGATGAAATCGTAGAGCCGGGCGAGGAGGCTTTGCGGGACCCCGAGCTTGCCCATCTCCATGAGGAAGTAGACCGGGGGGCCCGCGGGCGGGCCGGCGGGGGCGGCGGAGGGGTCGTTCTTGGGAGGGGTGCCCGGAGGCGCGGCGGCGGCCTGGGCGGCCTTGGCCCCCGGCTTCTCCGCGGCGGCGGCCGCGGGAGCCGGAGCCTGGGCCAAGGCGGAGGGGGCCAGCCGCTGATCAAGGGAAACGGCCGGCGCCGCCAGGGCCGGCGACAGGGCGCCGGAGAGCGAGAGGGGGGTGAGCGCGCCCCCGTTCCGGAGGCCGATCGGGGCCACGCCGCCGGCGTCCAGGGAGGTCCCGACCGTGCCGGAGGTGCCGGCCGCGGCGTCGGCCCCGGCATTCGTCTTGATCTGGGCGCCGGCCGGGAGGGCCCACGCAATTAAGGTAAGAATCAGCGGGAGGGTAAGAAAGGGCCGCATTCCGGGAGTGTAGACCCGGGTCATGCCCCTGTCAAGGGGTCCGGGGAACAGTTTTAATAAGATTTCGTTGACAGGGTTGAATCAGTCTGTTATAACATCACCGACGGAAGAACGCGCATGCGCAAGAAAATCCTCGACGTACTCGCCCGTCGCCTCACGGTCCTCATCATCCCTCAGACCCAGATGAAGCCCTGGCGCTGGCAGTGCTCCACCGGCTTTTTCCTGTTCTGGTTGGGCCTCTGGTCGGCCATGACCGTCGGGGCGGGCGTGGTGGCCGGCCGGCACGTCGATTATTGGATCACCAAGGCCGACAACCAGGTCATGCTGACCAAGATGACCCGCCTGGCCCAGGAGATGGACCGCGCGCGCTACGCGCTCGACCAGGCCCGGGGCACGGACCGGCAGCTGCGCGGCCTGCTGTCGATGGCCAACAACCGCGACCCGATCGAGGCGGCCACGGGCGTCGGCGGCCCGACCTTGGCCGACCGGCTGAGCCTGGGCAAGATGCTCAACGGCGGGGCCTCCGCCATCCGCCAGGCCGACTGGCACCGCGAGATCGAGCGCATCCGCCACGACGCCGAAGGGCGGCTGGCGAGCTTCCAGGAGATCGGCTGGTACGTGGGCAACCAGAAGAGCCTGCGCAACGCGACCCCGACCCTCTGGCCCACCAAGGGCGCGGTCACCTCCGGGTTCGGCTACCGGTTCTCCCCGATGCGCCGCGGCGAGAGCCAGGGCGAGAGCGGCGACAACGGCGAGTTCCACGCCGGCATCGACATCGCCAACGCCGCCGACACCTTGGTGCAGGCGACCGCCGACGGCACCGTCCGCTTCTCCGGCTGGTCCCACGGCTACGGCAACATGGTCGTCATCGACCACGGATACGGCCTGAGCACCCTCTACGGGCACACCTCCAAGACCTTGGTGAAGATCGGCGACCGCGTGATGCGCGGCCAGGTCATCGGCTACATGGGCACCACCGGCCGCTCGACCGGCGCGCACCTGCACTACGAGGTGTGGCGCCAGGGCCGGCCCATCAACCCCTGGACCTATCTCAAGGTCGGCCCCGGCCCCGAGCTGCTCGGCTATCTTCCCCGCGCCCCGAAGGCCCGCTCCTGATGTTCGGCGAGAAGGGCGGACGCGGGGACGCGCGCGAAGGCATGACCTTGATCAGCGAGGACGCCTTCTTCCACGGGACCCTCGTCGTCAAGGGCTCCCTGCGCGTCGAGGGCGCCTTCGAGGGCGACATCTCCGACGCGGTGGACGTGGAGGTGGGCGCCAAGGGCCGCGTGATCGGCAACCTCGCCGCCGAGACCGTCGTGGTCGCCGGCGAGGTCGTCGGCGACGTCGTCGCGGCGCGCTCCCTGGAGATCCTCCCGGGCGGGCGCGTGACCGGGGACATCCGCGCCCCGAAGCTGAAGATCGACGACGGGGCCTTCTACGAGGGCGCCTGCTCGATGGGCTCCGACGACGGGAAGGCCCGCCGCCGCCGCTCGCGCGCCGAGGGCACAGACACGAAAGCCGACGCGTCCCAGCCCGCGGACACCGTCTCCTAGATGGTAAGATTTACCTAGGCCCCGCCCAGAACCAAGGAGTCCCATGATCTCATTCCTGCGCCGCCATCAGAAAAGCATCTTCGTCGCGACCATCTCCGTCTTCCTGTCCGGCAGCTTCGTCGGGCTCGGCGGCTTCTACTTCACGAGCCGCGACAACGACGGCGCCGTGGCCCGGATCGGCGACAGCAAGATCCCGGCCCAGCGCCTCCTCCTCCGCGTCAACCAATACGCCGACGCGCTCCGCCAGAAGGGGACCGAGGTCGACGACGCGATGATGTCCCGCCTCAAGCGCGAGATGCTCAACGACATGATGATCGAGGAGATGATGGCGCTGAAGGCCGACGAGCTCGGCCTGAAAGTCACCAACGACGAGCTGTCGCGCGACATCCGCGCGACGCCGGCGTTCCAGCGCGACGGGCAGTTCGACCAGGACGTCTACTTCCGCCAGGTGCGCACGATCTTCCGCGAGAACCCCCAGGAGTACGAGCGCTCCCGCCGCAAGGCCATCAAGAGCGGCCGCCTCAAGCAGCTGATCTACCGCGTCGCCAAGGTCCCGGCCTCCGAGGTGGACGCCGCCTACGCGCAGGTCCTGAAGACCGCGCCGAAGAAGGACCTGGCCAAGATCACCAAGCAGGCGGTCGCGCAGAACCTCCAGCAGCAGCGCGCCGTCGAGCTGATCAACCACTGCCTCAAGCAGCTCTCCGCGCGCGTCGAGCACCAGATCTGGTTCGACCGCGTGGACTCGGGAGCGAACTCATGAGCGACATCCTCGTCGTCGGCTCCGTCGCGCTCGACTCCGTCAAGACCACCGCGGGCAAGTCCGTCGAGGCCCTCGGCGGCTCGGCCACCTATTTCGCCCTCTCCGCGAGCTACTTCTCGTCCGTCGCCCTCGTCGGCGTCGTCGGCGAGGACTTCCCGCGCGAGCACCGCCGCACGCTCGAGCGCCGCCGCGTGGACCTCGAGGGCCTGAAGGCCGCGAAGGGCAAGACCTTCCGCTGGTCCGGCAAGTACGGCAAGGACGCCGCCGTGGCGGAGACCTTGGCCACCCATCTGAACGTCTTCAAGGAGTTCAAGCCGGTCCTCTCCGAGGCCCAGCGCAAGGCGCCGGTGGTGTTCCTCGCGAACATCGACCCCGAGCTGCAGGCGGAGGTCCTGGCGCAGATGAAGGGCCCCGCGCTCGTCGCCTGCGACACGATGAACTACTGGATCGAGTCCAAGCCGGCGGCGATCAAGAAGCTCCTCGCCAAGGTGGACATCTTCTTCTCGAACGACCAGGAAGCGATGCGCCTGACGGGCGCGCCGAACGCGCTCCAGGCCGCCGAGGTCCTCGCCGATTGGGGGCCTTCCGTCGTCGTCATCAAGAAAGGCGAGCACGGGGCCTTGATGAAAGTCGGCTCCAAGTTCTTCGTCTTCCCCGCGTTCCCGCTGGCCCGCATCAAGGACCCGACGGGCGCGGGCGACACGTTCGCGGGCGGCTTCCTCGGCTACCTGGCCTCCTCCGCGTCGTACAAGGACGTCGCGCACCTCAAGCGCGCGATGGCCTACGGCACGACGATGGCCTCGTTCAACGTCCAGGATTTCTCGACGAAGAACATCGAGGACTTGGAGCGCGACGTCATCGACGAGCGCTTCCACGACCTGGCGGAGCGCATGATGGTCCCTCGCGCCGACGAGTTCCTGAAGGCACGGCGCGCCGTCGCGGCGTGATCCGGCTCGAAGGCCTCAGCAAGACCTTCGGCGCGTACAAGGCCGTCGACGACCTCAACCTCGAGGTCCGTCCCGGCGAGATCTTCGGCTTCCTCGGCCCCAACGGCGCCGGCAAGACCACGACGGTCAAGATGATGACCGGCCTGCTCCGGCCTTCGGCCGGAGCTGTCTTAATAAACGGCCTCGATATGGCGGTAAGGCCGATCGAAGCCAAGCGCGCGATGGGCCTGGTCCCCGACGAGCCCTTCGTCTACCCGAAGCTCACCGGCGCGGAGTACCTGCGCTTCGTCGGCGAGCTGTACGGCGTGCCGCTGTCCGACATGCGCAAGCGCGTCCCCGAGCTTCTGGAGATGTTCGAGCTGACGCCGTGGGGCGGGGAGCTCCTCGAGAGCTACTCCCACGGGATGCGGCAGAAGCTGGTGCTGGCCGGCATCCTGCTGCATGAACCCAAGATACTCGTCCTCGACGAGCCGATGGTCGGCCTCGACCCCAAGAGCGGACGGCTGGTCAAGGACATCTTCATCAAACTGGCCGAGCGCGGGACCGCGATCTTCATGTGCACGCACGTCCTCGAGATCGCCGAGAAGCTCTGCCACCGCATCGGCATCATGATCGGGGGGAAGATGATCGCCTGCGGCACCCTCGAGGAGCTCCGCGAGCAGTCCAAAAAGGAAGGCCGGGACCTCGAGAGCATATTCCTGAGCCTCACCGGCGGCGCCGAGTACTCGACGCTCCTCAAGTACCTCTAGGATGCTCGGCACTTTGCTGCGCCGGCGCGCGCGGACCTTCGTCAACACGATCGGCGCCTGGACCGGCTACGAGTGGCTGCGCAACGCGGCGTTCGGGTCGGCGGGCTTCGGCCTCCTGTTCGGCCTGCACTACGGGTTCTACCGCCTCCTCAAATACCTCTCCACGGTCGAGCTGATCGGCCTCCTGCTGACCTGGAAGCTCACGGCGATGCTGCTGCTGATGACGCTCTCGATGGTCGTCGTCTCGAGCCTGCTCACCGCGCTGACGACGCTTTTCTACTCCTACGACCTGAAGTTCCTGATGAAGGCCCCCGTCAGCCTGCGCTCGGTGTTCCTCGACAAGTCCCTGGAGAGCGCGTTCTTCGCCTCCTGGATGATCGGCCTCATCCTCGTCCCCTACGTCGCCGCGATCATGCGCGTGCAGCATCTGGGCATGGGGTTCCTCGCCGCGTTCCTCGCCGCCGTGCCCCCGTTCCTGCTCCTCGCGGCGTCCTTCGGCATCGGCTTCACCTTGCTGCTCCTCTACCTGTTCCCGTCGTCGCGCACCCGCGACGTCGTCTGGGTGTTCTCGAGCCTCTCTCTGACGGTGACCTACGGCCTGGTCCGCTTCGCCCAGCCCGAGAAGCTCATCCGTCCCGACGCGCTCAAGGTCGTCGCCGAATACCTCAACTTCCTGCAGGCCCCGACCGCGCCGTACCTCCCGTCGTGGTGGCTCGCCGAGGCGCTGCGCCTCGCGGCCGAAGGGCAGTGGCGGGGCTACGCCCTGCGGGCCACCGGCCTGTGGGCGGCGGCGTTCCTCGTCTACGGCCTCTTGGTGGCCCTCGCCGGGAAGATCTACTTCATCGGCTACAGCGGCGCGCAGGAAGGGGCCTTGCGCAAACGGGTCCACGGCTTCAAACCCCTGCCTGAACAACGATTGTTGGGCGCTCGCTCCGCGGCCGTCCTTCTCTGGAAGGAACGGACGACGTTCTTCCGGGACGTCAAGCACTGGTCCCAGATCCTTTTGATCATAGGCCTGGTGTTCGTGTACCTGTTCAGCATCCAAAGACTTCCGCTCGATTCGGCCGAGCTCAAGAGCCTCGTGTCCTTCCTGAACGTCGGCACCGCCGGCTTCGTCCTCGCCGCGCTGGGCCTGCGCTTCACCTTCCCGGCGATCAGCCTCGAGGGGAAGTCCTGGTGGGTGCTGCGCAGCGCGCCGATCGACGTCGGGCTGGTCATGCGCGAGAAGCTCCTCTTCTCCGCGATCCCGATCCTGAGCATCGCGACGACGCTCGCCGTGATGACGAACTGGCTGCTCGCGGCGGACCGCTTCACCTCGGCGCTCTCCCTCGTCGCGCTGCTCGCCGTGGGCCTCGCCGTCTGCGTGATGGGCGTGGGGTTCGGCGCGCTGTTCCCGAACTTCGCCGTCGAGAACATCCATCAGATCGAGTCGTCGGTGGGGGGCTTCGTCTACATGGCCGCCTGCCTGTTCTACGTCGGCTTCACCATCGCCTTGCTCGCCGCGCCGATGCAGATGCACTTCGCCGAGCGCTTCGGCACCGGCGTCTGGAACCCCCGCGTCGCTTGGTATTCGGGCGCCGGCTGGCTGGCCCTGAACGCCGTTGCTATGATAGTGCCCTGGACGCTCGGCCGCCGGGCGTTGGAGAACCATGAATAAATGTCTTTTTGCCGTTCTTCTCATCGCGACGCCCGCCGCCTTCGCGGCCGAGCCGGTCTCGCCGAAGGTCGCCATAGTGATCGACGACTTCGGCCTGAACTACAAGAAGACGCCGCCCGACGAGGAATGGATGGCCCTGCCGGGCGTCATGACCTTCGCCGTGATGCCGGAGTCCCCGCGCACGAAGAAGGTCGCCCCGCTGGTCTCCGCGGCCGCGAGCAAGGAGCTCGTCATCCATTACCCGTTCGACCCCTTCCAGTCGCTGGCGCTGTCCAAGGACGCGGTGGATCCCGAGGACGCGGTGAAGACCCTCAAGCTCCTCGAGAAGGCCATGAAGCAGATCCCGAACGCCAAGGGCCTCAACAACCACCGGTCGTACAAGGCGACGAAGAACCGCCCCTTGATGCGCGCGTTCATGGCCCAGCTCAAGCCCACGGGGCTGTACTTCATCGACTCGAAGGTCTCCGAGAAGAGCGTCGCGCACGCCGAGGCGGCGGCCGCCGGCATCCCCGCGGCGTCGAACAACGTCTTCCTCGACACGGCCGAGCTCCACACCCAGGCGTTCTGCGTGAAGATGCTGCGCCAGGCCGTCGCGCACGCGCGCAAGCACGGCTCGGCGATCGCCATCGGCCACCACTACTTCCGCACGACCTACGACTGCCTCAAGGAAGAGATGCCGCGGTACGAGAAGGAAGGCGTCGCGTTCGTGAAGGGCTCGGCGCTCGTCCGCTGAGGCGGGCTACTGGTAGATGACGACGAGGGGCTTCGGCTCGAGCTTCAGCGTCTCCGCCGGCGTCATCAGCGGCTTGTCGTTCTTGTAGAAGAGCTTGATGCCGGCGTGCTGCACGGGCTCGTTGCTCACCGTGACGCGGTAGACCTTGCGCTTGAGCGCGGGCGTCCCGAAGCCGTCCATCACGACGGCGATCTGCACCCGGGGGTCCAATCGGATGCGCTCGCGCCGCATCAGCATCGGCTCGGTGAAGCGGTGCACGATCAGCAGCTTCGGCGGCAGGCCGCCCCGCGCCGCGATCGTGGAGAGCAGGATGGACGCGACGTTGACGTCCTCGCCGTCGCTCGTGCCGATCCTCTTGCCCGGACGGATCCCCCGCGGCATGTCGAACTCCGGGTCGAGGGCCAGGTGCACGTGCGGGCGCTCGAGGAACGGGGTCAGCCGCTCCACCTCCGCCCTCACCGTGCTGCGGCCGATCTGGACGTCGAGGATCACGAGCCAGCCCCGGCGCGCGGCCCAGCCGATGACCTTCTCGATGAGCGCGTCGGGCATGCGGTTGTTGTAGCGGCCGTCGGGGCCGGGCGTGGGGGAGGCGACCGTGGCGACCAGCTCGAGGGCGGGGAGGACCGGCGTCGCGGGGTCGGCCCGGCGCCACTCCTCGGCCTGGGACTCGAGGCGGGCGAGCATCTCGTCGACGGGGATCTCGCCGAGTATGCCCATCTTCTTCGAGAGGGGGTTGCCGTAGTAGCTGACGATGCGGCACTCGGGCAGGAGCTTCCCCGGAGGGCACGCCGCGGGCGCGGCGGGCGCGGCCCGCAGGGAGGGGGCGGCGAGGGCGGCGAGGAGCACGGCCGCGCGGAGGCTCAAAGGGCTTCGCGCTTCGTCTTCTTCAGCTCGAGCTCGAACTTCTGAAGCGGCGCGCCGGGCACGCCGGAGAACGCGCGCACGCGCAAAGTCGCCTTGTCCTTGACCGCGAAGTAGGCGCGGTGGACGGCGCCGTTGGCGAAGGTCAGGTCGATCTGACGGTCCGGCGCGACCGGCTTGCCGTCCGGGGACTCCGGCGGCACCGCCGTGCCCACGATCGCCCCGCCCTTGAGCGAGGCCTCGGGGGCCATGGTCGTCGTCAGCACCGCCTCGTAGACGCCGCGCGGCTTGCCCGGGACCAAGGAGAGGCTGTCGGTCAGCCGGTCCCGGAACTGGAGCTCCTTGAGGTCCACGGTCACGGCGGCCTTGCCGCCCCAGCCCGTCTTGACCGTCATCAGGACCTCGTAGCGGCCGAGGGCGTGGATCAAAGAGCCCTCCCAGCGGCCGTCGAGGTCCTTCAGGTCGGCCTTGGCGTCCTTGCCCGGCGGCACGACCGGCAGGCCGGGGAGGAGGGGCGCCGGCAAAGTCCCCGTCGAGCATTCGACGGGCGCGAAGAGGTCCCCGGACAGGGCGGGAGGCAGGCCGTTGGGGCACATCCGCGGCGCCGCGAGCAGCGGCGCGCCGGCCAGGGCCGCCAGGGCGGCGAGCGCGAGAGTCAGGGGGATCCTCATGGGGGAAATCGTAGCGGCGGTGGGACTCGAACCCACAAGGGCGTGAACCCGATCGATTTTGAGTCGATTGCGTCTGCCATTCCGCCACGCCGCCTACCGGGTCATCTTATCAAAATTGGGGTCGGACCTCCCGTCGTCGCGTCGCCGGGAGGACCCCGCCTTATAATGGATTCATAACGCCTTCGGGAGCTATCGTGAGGGCATGGACCGAGTCAAGAAGCTCCTGCTGGGCAAGCCGCGCGACATCCGCGACCCGGACGTCTTCCATAAGATCTCGCTGGCCGCCTTCCTGGCCTGGGTGGGCCTGGGCGCCGACGGCCTGTCCTCCTCGGCCTACGGCCCCGACGAGGCCTATCGCGCGCTGGGCTCCCACACCCATCTGGCCCTGCTGCTCGTCGTCATGACCGCGGTGACGATCTTCGTCATCTCGATCGCCTACTCGAACCTCATCGAGCACTTCCCCGGCGGCGGGGGCGGGTACCTCGTCGCGACCAAGCTGCTGGGGGAGCGGGCCGGCGTCGTCTCCGGCTGCGCCCTGCTCGTGGACTACGTGCTCACCATCTCGGTGTCGGTGGCCTCGGCCTGCGACGCGCTGTACAGCTTCCTTCCGCCACATTGGCTGGGGACGAAATTGCTCGCGGCGGCCCTGGCCTTGCTCCTGCTCCTGGTCCTGAACCTGCGCGGGGTCAAGGAGTCGGTGACCTTCCTGGTGCCGATCTTCCTCTTCTTCGTCGCGGCGCACGTCGGAATGATCTTCTACGCCGTGGGCAGCCATCTGACCGTCCTGCCCGAGGTGTTCAAGGGCGCCTCCACGGACCTGCACGCCTCGATCGGGACCTTGGGCTTCGCCCCGGTGGCGTTCATCCTGCTGCGCGCCTACTCGATGGGCGGCGGCACCTATACCGGCATCGAGGCGGTCTCCAACGGCGTCGGCATGCTGCAGGAGCCGCGCGTGCAGACGGGGAAGCGGACCATGCTCCTGATGTCCACCTCGCTCGCGTTCACCGCCGGCGGCATCCTCCTGGGCTATCTGCTCGTCAACGCCGTCCCCGAAGCGGGCAAGACGATGAACGCGGTCCTGCTCGAGAACCTGTACGGCGGCTGGGGGACGATCGGCCGCGTCATGATCGTCGCGACCTTGTTCTCCGAGGCCGCCCTGCTCCTCGTCGCCGCTCAGGCGGGCTTCCTCGACGGCCCGCGCGTGCTCTCGAACATGGCGCTGGACTCCTGGGTGCCGCACAGCTTCTCCCAGCTCTCCGACCGCCTCGTCACGCAGAACGGCGTCTTCCTGATGGGCGCGGCGGCGATGGGGACCTTGATCTACACGAAAGGCAACATCACGATGCTCGTCGTGATGTACTCGATCAACGTCTTCCTGACCTTCTCGTTGACCGAGCTCGGCATGTCGAAATACTGGCTCGGCCATCGCGGCGGCGCGGCCTCCTGGCGCCTGCCGCTCGCCATCCACGGGACCGGCCTCGTGCTGTGCGTCAGCATACTCTGCGTCACCTTGTACGAGAAGTTCCTCGACGGCGGCTGGATGACCGCCGTCATCACGACCTTGACCATCGCGCTCTGCTTCCGGATCCGCCGCCACTACCGTGAGGTGAGCTCCAGCCTGAAGGGCCTGCAGCAGATCCTCGAGGCGTCCCCGCTCGTGGGGGAGAAGGCGGGCCCGAGCAAGCTCGACCCGAAGGCCCCGACCGCCGTGCTCACCGTCTCGGACTTCTCCGGCTACGGCCTGCACCACATCCTCGCGATCCAGCGCCTGCTCCCCGGCTACTTCAAGAACTTCGTCTTCGTCTCGGTCGGGGTGCTCGACTCCGGCAACTTCAAGGGCAGCGAGGCGGTGGGCCAGCTCGAGAAGGAGAAGCGCGAGCACCTGGCGGACTACGTCGCCTGGAGCCGCCAGCACGGCCTCGAGGCCGACTCGCGCTTCGCGCTGGGCACCGAGACGATCGAGACCCTGGAGAAGGCGATCATCGGGCTGTCCCGCGAGTTCCCGCGCATGATCGTGTTCACCGGCAAGCTCATCTTCAAGGAAGAGCGGTGGTATCAGCCCATCCTGCACAGCGAGACGGCCAACGCGATCCAGCGCCGCCTGCAGTTCAACGGGGTGCAGGTCGTCGTGCTGCCGGTGCGGGTTTACTGATACCATAGCGCCATGGTGGTCCAAGGCTACGCCGTCGCGGCGGCCGTCGCGGCCCTCTGCACGGCCGCGTGCTTCGCGCTGCTCGAGGCGCTGGCGCTCAACGACCTCGTCATGGTCTACCTCGTCGGGACCCTGGTCGTCGCCCTGCGGGGGCGCCGCGGGCCGGCCCTCTTCTCCTCCCTCCTGGGAGTGCTGTGCTTCAACTATTTCTTCGTCCCGCCGCGCTTCACGCTCCACGTCGAGCACTCCCAGTACGTCATCACCTTCGTCGTGATGTTCGCGGTGGCCCTGATCATCAGCCACCTCGCCGTGCGCGTGCGGACCCAGGCGGAGGCGGCCAAGCGCGCCGAGGTCGTGGCCGAGACCGAGCGCCTGCGCAGTTCCTTGCTCAGCGCCGTCTCCCACGAGCTGCGCACGCCGCTGGCGGCCATCATCGGCTCGGCGAGCACCTTGCTCCAGGCGCCGCCCGGCGGGAGCGCCTCCTCGAAGGACCTCCTCGTCAACATCCGCGACGAGGCCGACCGCCTGACCCGCCTGGTCCACAATCTCATCGAGACCACCCGCCTCGAGTCGGGCGCCGCCCTCAAGAAGGAGCTCTATCCGATCGAGGACGTGATCGGCACCGCGCTCGAGCGGACGGAGAAGCTCCTCGCCGGACGGCGCGTCGAGACGGATCTCCCGGAGAACCTGCCGCTGGTGCCGGTGGACCCCGTCCTTATGGAGCTCGTGTTCGTGAACCTGATCGAGAACGCCGTGCGTCACGCGCCCGACGCCCCGCTCGACATCTCCGCCCGCGAGCGCATGGACGGCCTCGAGGTCTCCTTCGCCGACCGCGGGCCGGGGCTGAAGCCCGACGAGCTCGAGCGCGTGTTCGAGAAGTTCTACCGCGCGAGCGCGGCCCCGGGGGCCGGGCTCGGCCTGGCGATCTGCAAGGCGGTCGTGGAGGCGCACGGGGGGGCCATCCGAGCCGAGAACCGTCCCGGCGGCGGGGCCGTCTTCCTCCTGACTTTGCCGAGAGGGGGCGCCAAGTGAGCGAGCGCAGGGCGACCGTCCTCGTCGTGGACGACGAGCGCGCGATCCAGCGCTTCCTGCGGCCGTCGCTCGAGGAGAACGGCTTCACCGTGCTGGAGGCTTCCACCGGCAGGTCCGCGCTCGAGCTCGCCGTCGCCCGGAAGCCCGACGTCATCCTCCTCGACCTGAGCCTGCCGGACATGGACGGCCTCGACGTGCTCAAGCGCCTGCGCGAGTGGAGCTCGGCGCCCGTGATCGTCGTGTCCGCCCGCGGCCAGGAGTCGGACAAGATCGCCGGCCTCGACCGGGGCGCCGACGACTACCTGACCAAGCCGTTCGGCGTCGAGGAGCTCCTCGCCCGCATCCGCGTCGCCCTGCGCCACGCGGAGCTCGCCGCTCGCGACCCCGAGCCCGTGTACGAGCACGGCGACCTCAAGATCGACCTGACTTTGCGCCGCGTGTGGCTCTCGAAGAAGGAAGTGCGCCTGTCGCCGCTCCAGTACACCTTGCTGGCGGCCCTGGTGCGCGACGCGGGGCGCGTCGTCTCCCAGAAGCAGCTGATGAAGGAGCTCTGGCCGGAGGGGGGCAGCACGCCCGAGGCCCTGCGCATCCTCGTCCACCAGACCCGCCACCGCATCGAGGATGAGCCGGTGCGGCCCCGCCATCTCAAGACCGAGCCCGCCGTCGGCTACCGCCTCGAAGCGCCCGACGAATAGCGCCGCGCTCGTCGCCCGGAATCCGAGTCTGGCTCCATCCAACCGAATATCGCTTCTTTGCTATGGCTGCTTCCACAGACAAGGTGTCCATCGCAGCCGAGCGATAACGCCGCGATAACGGGCTCGCAATGGAGTCTGAACGGGCGGCGGGGCTATCATGAGGCCATGGAAGCGACACCTGCCGAACACGCCGTGCTGGCCTGCCTGACCGTCGACGAGCGCAAGGCCGCCGCCGTCCTCGCCGAGGCCGAGCGTCTGGCGGAGGAGCTGAAGGCGACGCTCAGCGTCGTCCACCTCTACCCCGCCGCCTGGAGCGGGCCGTTACGAGAGCATCCGGCCGCCTGGCACCTCAGATCCGACGAGCCCGCCGAGGCCGTGAAGCGCTTCGCCGCGCGGCGGCGCATCACTCACATCCTGGCCTAGTTCAGAGGCCTTTGTAGGTCGTCAAGGTGCGGATGTACTGCTGGCGCTCGAAGGCGCTGGGGTCGGCGCAGTTGCGCTGGCTCATGCTGCCGCGCAGCTGGGAGACGGACTTGTACTCGCGCTCGGTCATCCAGCGCACCAGCTCGCCCTCGATGGTCCGGATGTGGTCGATGCCGAATTTGTACAGCGCCGAGCACAGCATCGTCGTCGTGGCGCCGGCCATCAGCAGCTTGAGGGAGTCCATCGCGGTGTGGATGCCGCTCGTCGCGGCGAGGTCGGCCTTGACCCGGCCGGAGAGCACGGCGGTCCAGTGCAGGGGCAGGCGCAGGGCCTGGGGCGTGCTGAGGAGGAGGTTGGGGCGCACCTCGAGCTTCTCCAGGTCGAAGTCGGGCTGGTAGAAGCGGTTGAAGAGGACGAGGCCGCGCGCGCCGGCGTCGTCGAGCCTCTTGGCCATGCTCGCCATGTTGCTGAAGAAGGGGGCGAGCTTGACGGCGACGGGGATGCTCACGGCCGAGCGGACCGCGGTGAGGATGTCGACGTGGGTCTGCTCGACGGTCTCGCCGGTCACCGAGGGGTCGGTGGGGATGTAGTAGATGTTGAGTTCGAGGGCGTCCGCTCCCGCGCTCTGAATGTCCTTGGCGTAGCTCGTCCACCCGCCCAAAGAGGTGCCGTTGAGGCTGGCGATGATCGGCAGCTTCGCGGCCGCCTTGGCCTTGCGGATGTGGTTGAGGTAGCTCTCCGGGCCCCAGTGGAAGTTCTCCACCGCGGGGAAGAAGCTCTGCGCCTCGGCGAAGGCGTTGGTGTTCGCCGTCAGGTGGGTGATCAGGTCGTCTCGGTCGCGCGTCAGCTGCTCCTCGAAGAGCGAGCTCAGCACGACGGCCGACGCGCCGGCGTCCTCCATGCGGCGGATGCCGTCCAAGGTCTCGGAGAGAGGGCTCGCCGAGACCACGAGCGGGGTGCGCAGCTTCAGGCCCAGGTAGGTGGTGCTCAGGTCCATGGTCATCTCCTCAGGCCTCCGCCCGCGGCTTGCGCTGCGAGAGGTATTCGTACAGTTCCCACCTCGCGGCGGCGTCCTGCTGGGCCATGTCGAAGAGCGCCTTGGCCTCCTCGGGCTTGCTCTTGGCGAGCATCTGGAAGCGGTTCTCGCTGGCGAGGTACGCTCCGAGCCCGGCGGGCCTCGTCGGCTTGGAGTCGAGTATCAACGGCGCCTCTCCCGCCTTCGCGCGGTCCGGGGAGTAGCGGTACAGGATCAGCTTTCCCGTGTCCGCCGCGGCCTTCTGGTTCTGGTTGGCGGTGCGCATGTCGATGCCGTGGGCGATGCAGTGGCTGTAGGCGATGATCAAAGCGGGGCCGTCGTAGGCCTCGGCCTCGATGAAGGTCTTCAGCGTCTGCTCGTCGCGGGCGCCCATGGCGACCGAGGCGACGTAGATGTTGCCGTAGGACATGGCCATGAGGCCGAGGTCCTTCTTCGCGGCGGGGTTGCCGCCGCTGCTGAACTTGGCCACCGCGCCGCGCGGCGTGGACTTCGACTTCTGACCGCCGGTGTTGGAGTAGACCTCGGTGTCGAGGACGAGCACCTTCACGTTCTTGCCGCTGGCCAGCACGTGGTCGAGGCCGCCGTAGCCGATGTCGTAGGCCCAGCCGTCGCCGCCGACGATCCAGACGCTCTTGCGCGTCAGGTTGTCCGCGACGCCGAGCAGGCGGCGCGCCTTGGGGTCCTTGAGCCCCGCGAGCTTCTTCTTGAGCTCGACGACGCGCTCGCGCTGGTCGTAGATGTCCGCCTCGTCCTTCTGGGGGGCGTCGAGGATCGAGCGGGCGAGCTCCGGGCCCACCACGCCCTCCAGGCTCTTCAGCAGGTCGCGCGCGGCGCCGGTCTGATGGTCGGCCGAGAGGCGCATGCCCAGCCCGAACTCGGCGTTGTCCTCGAACAGGGAGTTGGCCCAGGCGGGACCGCGGCCCTCCTCGTTCTTGGCCCAAGGGGTCGTGGGGAGGTTCCCGCCGTAGATCGACGAGCACCCGGTGGCGTTGGCGACGAGCAGTCGGTCGCCGTACAGCTGGCTGAGGAGCTTGAGGTAAGGCGTCTCGCCGCAGCCGGCGCAGGCGCCGGAGAACTCGAACAGCGGCCGCTGGAACTGCTCGTGGCGGATCGAGCCGGTCTTGAGCAGGCGCCGGTCCACCTCGGGGAGCTCGAGGAAGAACTCCCAGTTCTTGCGCTCGGCCTCGACGAGCGGGGCCGCGGGGCGCATGTTGATGGCCTTGAGCTTGGTCTCGGACTTGTTGCGCGCCGGGCAGACGTCGACGCAGATGCCGCAGCCGGTGCAGTCCTCGACGGAGACCTGGAGGGTGTACTTCATGCCCTTCCATTCGCGGTCCTTGGGGTCGCAGGACTTGAAGGTGGCGGGCGCCCCGGTGAGCTCGGCCGGCATGTACACCTTGGGCCGGATCACGGCGTGGGGGCAGACGATGACGCACTTGGCGCACTGGATGCAGACGGATTCGTCCCAGACGGGGACCTCCTGAGCGAGGCCGCGCTTCTCCCATTGGGCCGTCGCCGTCGGGAAGGTGCCGTCCACGGGCATGGCGCTGACGGGCAGGCGGTCGCCCTCGCCGGCGCAGATCGGCCCCAGCACGGAGCGCACCCAGTCCGGCGCTCCGGGGGCTACGGCGGGCACTACAGGTCCGTGCTTCGACGCGCCCGCCGGCACGACGACCTGGTGGAGGTTCTTGAGGCTCTCCTCGACGGCCTTCAGGTTCTTGTTGACGAGCTCCTCGGACTTCTTGCCGTAGGCCTCGCGGATGGACTCGCGGATGGCCTCGACGGCCTGCTCCTTGGGCAGCACGCCGGAGATGGAGAAGAAGCAGGCCTGCATCACGGTGTTGATGCGGCCGCCCAGGCCGTTCTCGCGGGCGACCTTGTAGGCGTCGATGACGAAGAAGCGGAGCTTCTTGGCCTTGATCTCGTCCTGGTCCTCCTTGGGCAAAGTCTCCCACGCTTGAAGGGGGCCGGCGGCGGTGTTGAGCAGGAAGACGCCGCCGGGCGCCAGCATGCGCAGCATCTTGTACCGGCCGACGAAGGAGGTCTGGTGGCAGCCGAGGAAGTCGGCCTGCTCGATGAGGTACGGCGCGCGTATCTGCTTGGGCCCGAAGCGCAGGTGTGACACGGTCATCGCGCCGGATTTCTTCGAGTCGTACACGAAGTAGGCCTGCACGAAGGACTCGGTGTGGTCGCCGATGATGTGGATGGTGTTCTTGTTGGCGCCCACGGTGCCGTCGGAGCCCAGGCCGTAGAACACCGCGCGCACGACCTCGTCGCCCTCGATGGACCAGTCGGCGTCGCAGGAGAGGCTGAGATGCGTCACGTCGTCCTCGATGCCGACGGTGAAGCGGGGCTTGGGGGAGGGCTTGGCGAGCTCGTCGAAGACGGCCTTGGCCATCGCCGGCGTGAACTCCTTGGAGGAGAGCCCGTAGATGCCGCCGATGACGCGCAGGCCCTCGCGGCCGCCGCGCTTGAGGGAGGCGACGGCGTCGAGGAACAGGGGCTCGCCGGCGCTGCCGGGCTCCTTGGTGCGGTCGAGCACGGCGACGGACTTCACCGTCGCGGGCAGGGCGGCGCAGAACAAGGCCGCGTCGAAGGGGCGGTACAGGCGGACCTTCAGGACGCCGATCTTCTCGCCCTTGGCCGTCAGCGCGTCGACGGTCGCGTGCAAAGTCTCCGCGCCGGAGCCCATGACGACGGCGACGCGCTCCGCGTCCGGCGCGCCGTGGTACTCGTAGATCTTATAGGCGCGCCCCGTGAGCTTGGCGAGCCTGTCCATCGTCTTCTGCACGATGCCCGGGACCGCGGCGTAGTACGAGTTGGCGGCCTCGCGCGACTGGAAGAAGACGTCGGGGTTCTGCGCGGTCCCGCGCAGGACCGGGCGGTCGGGGGAGAGGCCGCGCCCGCGATGCGCCTCGACCAAGGACTCGTCGATCATCGCGCGCACGGTCTCGTCGGGCAAGGTGAGGATCTTGTTGATCTCGTGGCTGGTGCGGAAGCCGTCGAAGAAGTGCATGAAGGGGACGCGCGCCTCGAGCGTGGCCGCGTGCGCCACCAAGGCGAGGTCGCTGGCCTCCTGGACGGAGTTCGAGCACAGCATGGCCCAGCCGGTCGCGCGCGCGGCCATGACGTCGCCGTGGTCGCCGAAGATGGACAGAGCGTGGGTCGCCAGGGAACGGGCGGCGATGTGGAAGACGGCCGGGGTCAGCTCGCCGGCGATCTTGTACATGTTGGGGATCATCAGCAGCAGGCCCTGCGACGCGGTGAAGGTCGTGGCCAGCGAGCCGTGCTGCAGCGCGCCGTGGATGGCGCCGGCGGCGCCGCCCTCGCTCTGCATCTCCATGACGGAGGGGATGTCGCCCCAGAGGTTCTTGCGCCCCTCGGAGGCCCATTGGTCGGCCCATTCTCCCATGTTGGAGGAGGGGGTGATCGGGTAGATGGCGACGACCTCGCTCAAGCGGTAGGCGACGTCGGAAACGGCCTGGTTCGCGTCGACGATCTCGTGGGATATGGGCATAGGCTATGCCCGTCCGTAAGCAACGAAACAGCCATCAAAAAGTGCTTTATATCGTGTTGTTTGCCGTTCCGGTCCGTTGGGCTGTTGAGCCCTCCGTCCGGCTCCGTCGAACCAAGGTTTCGTCCACGGAATTCCACCGGTGGAATCGTGGGGATAACCTCGGCCAAGGGCTCACTCGAGCGACTATCCTTGAGGATAGTCGCTTGGCGGTCAGCCGAGGGTCGGGGAGTTCTTCGGGACCCACATGCCGGCGACCAGGCCGGTCATGATGGTCTTGCCGTCCTTGGGGCCGCCGTCGAACTGGAACTCGACGCAGGCGACCATCTTGCCCTCGCGGAAGTAGCCCTCGGGCTCGAAGCTGGCCATGCAGGCGACCTTGTCGC
>Ga0255338_1001418_pt1 | contig 45676 bp, 49 predicted proteins | sample MeOH1_35cm_T4_19_FD_203715 | JGI IMG/M metagenome (GOLD analysis project Ga0255338, IMG submission 203715) | Sandy soil microbial communities from University of British Columbia, Vancouver, Canada - MeOH1_35cm_T4_195 | ecosystem: Engineered > Artificial ecosystem > Sand microcosm > Unclassified ...
TCTCGATGCCGTCGACAATCAGAATTGCATCGATCTCGGCTTCAAGCCCGGCACGGAGCCCTATGGCAATTGCCGGCTCAAGCTGAAGGAAATCCGAGCCAAGAACGAAAGTTCGCAATCGCCCAATATAAATTTCGGCGTCGGCGTCGGCGTCGTTCACGGACTTTAAGTTCTGAGGAGATCTGAATGCGCAAATGGTTTGCGGTAGCAGCGCTCCTGATCCTCGCCGCATGCATCAGCCCCGAGGAACAGGCGGCGAGAGATGCGGCCCAGCGCGCAACCGACGAACGCGAATGCCAGAGCCTCGGTTTCAAGTCCGGCTCGACCGCCTTCGCCAATTGCCTGCTGAAGCTCAAGGAGATCCGGGCGCAGGAAGAAAATACCCGCGCCATAGATCGCGCCAATACCATGCCGCCGCCCTGGTGGGGGCCGCGCTACGGCCCGTCCTATTGGTGACGACGCAGTTCGGCGATCATCCGACCAGTTCCAGCATCTCCTCTCTTCGCACCCCGCTGTCGCCAAGCTCGCGGTCCGGCGTGGAGAATTTCCGCCGCCCGACATCCCATTCGACGAGCCAGGTCGCGCCGCCCTCTGCGCCGCGGCAACGCTCCAGTTTCGCATTCCAGCGGGGCCTGCCGACAAGCTCCATGGATTGCCCTGCGAAACGTTGGCCCGGCGAACCGGGCGCGGCGGCGACGCGCCAGCGCGTGACCGCAACGCTCGCATCGGCGCTTTCATGCCCGGTGAAGAGGAGAAGCGGCGTTCCCCCCTCTTCCGCTGCAAGCTGCAAACGCCGCGTCGCCACGAGATCGAGCGCTTTCGTCCGCCCGTCGATCTCGCCGACGATCGCAGCGAAGGCACCGAGCCTCAGCGCCTCTTCCAGTACCCAGAGAAGTTCCACCTCTCGCGCTGCTGCGATTAGAACGAGCCGGGCGGGATCGAGCCCGAAAGCGGCAAGCCCGGGCCCGTAAAGCCCCCCCATGTCGAGAGAAACGCGCCCGCCTTCGCACCAGAGCAGCGGGGCCGATGGCGATGCATCGGCAAAATGCGCGGCGAGCGCCGCGACGAAGCCAATTCCGGCCCCCATATCGCGATAATCCGCAGCCGCGATTTCGTGCAGGGCATTCCGGCGCAACCCGCCGCCCGGCAGGACATCGTCGAATGGCGAGCCTAGCGATACGACGCCCGAAGCGCTTTCGCCTGTGGCGTTTCCCGCCCCTTCGAAGGCGGCTATGCGAGTGCGCAATTCGGCAATGAGCCCGGCGAACTGTCCGGACATGGCGGTGAACCTCTATTTTGTTCCCTTTATGTTCTAATCACCATCCGCCGTGGAGTCAACCGCGCGCGCCTCGCCTAGCGCATGCGCGATTTCAGACTGATCTCCGCCCCATCGACGACGAAATTGCCATAGCCGTGATGATGGATGGTCTTCGGCCGCTTCTGATCAGGGTCGATCCAGGCTTTCACCACTTCAAGAATGAACATGTTGTAGCGGTTCACCTCGCGCGTATCGCTGACGCGGCATTCGAGATTGGCGAAGCATTCCTTGATGAGCGGCGCGCCGACATTTTTGGCCGGCAGCGGCGTCAGACCGAAACTCTCGAACTTGTCGATGTCGCGGCCCGACGTGTTGCCGACCTCGACCACCTTCGACGCGAGCTTTCGCGCCGGAATGGCGATCACACATTCCTTCGTCGCGCGGAGCATCTCGAAGCTGTAGGCGCTGCCGACGACGCAGGCGACAAGCGGCGGCTCGAACTCGACCATCATGTGCCAGGACATGGTCATGACATTGGCGCGCCCCTTACGCGCCGTGGTGAGCAGGACCACCGGGCCCGGCTCGAGCAACTGGTAGACCCTGGAGAGCGGAAAATCCTTCATCGCAACCTCCTCGATGTCGCCATCACGAAACGAAGACCTATCCCTCCGCGACACCCCAATAGTTGAAGCCTGCGATGCGCGGCGTCGAGGGAAGATACATGGTCTGGAGATCGGCAATCCTGAAACCGCCACGCTCGACGAGTTCAGGAATACGCCGGTTGAGATTGCAGCCGCCGAAGAGCACGCGCCAGACGGGATTGATGCGGTTCTGCCATTTCAGCACATCTGCATCAGGCGCCGCACCATGCTCGCAGAAGACAAGCTTGCCGCCGGGCTTCAACACACGACGCATGCCCTCGAGCGCCTTCACAGGATCGGGGATCGTGCAAAGGCTGAAGGTCACAAGCACCGTATCGACGCTCCTGTCATCGAGCGGAATCATCTCGCCCGGCAAGCCGACGAACTCGACCGGAAACGGCAGATCCTTCGCGCGTTCGCCCGCGAGCTTCCACGAGGCTTCGGAAGGATCGAGGCCGATCACCTTCTTCACCTTGGCCGGATCGTAATAAGGAAGATTGAGCCCCGTGCCGATACCGATTTCGAGCACCGTCCCCTCCGCCATGGGAACGACCTTCTTGCGCTGATGGCGGATCGGCTTCGACCCGCAGGCGCAATTGATGATGTGTGGAACGATATGCTTCTCGTAAAGGCCCATGACGCGCGCTCCCCATTCATGTTTTCAGGGATTATGAGCGCGCGTTTGGCTTAGCGCCACTCGGAAACGCCGAAGCGCAGGAGGCGGTTGCCGTCGATGGGACCGAGTGTGCGGCCCCTGCCCTTGAGCGCGAGCGCCCCGGCCCGGAGCAGGCGCTTCTCGCGGAGCAGGCTCGCGCGCTTCATGCCGCCCGAAAGCGCGTCCCAGATCGTCTCGGGCGCGAGCAATCCGACATGACCCGTGAGGACGCGACCTTCGACCGCGCGTGCGACGAGAGGATCGGCAATCCGTTCCTTGCGGCGCGGCGCCCCCGGCGCCGTCATGCCATCGGCCACATAGGCGGCGGCGAGCGAGGCAAGGGCGGCGCTCTTTGCATGAAGCGCAACGCGGTCGGCAACGCCTGATGTCGGGAAATGTACCTGTGCGCCAGACAGCGCCACCCCGCCCGATTGCCCGTCGCCCAGCATGCGCAGAAATTCGCCGGTAACGAGCGGCAGCGAAGTTTCGACAGACAGAGCCGCCCCACCCTCAACGCGGAAGGCGAGCGCATCACCAAGCGAGACCACGACGATGTCGCAAGGGCCCGCATTCCGCATCGCCTCGCAAACCATATCGCAAACGGCGCCCGGCAGCGCGACGAGGAGCGGTGGCACATCCAACGGCTTTGCAATGTGGAGAGCCAGCATCAACGCCCGCATAGCCTCGGGCACCTGCCGCCCGGCGTGACCGCGCGGCAGGAGATCGAGCGAGCCGCCGGCATTCGCAATGAGTTCCGCATCGGCGATGAGTGTTGCGGCTGCCTCGCGGGCGGCATCGAGCCCCGCGTCGAGCGCCGCATGCGCACCCTCGCCTGTGGCCGTAAGGCGCAAAAGGCCGGGCCAGAGCTCGAAGCTCTTTTCCAGATATGTCTCGTTCTTGAGCATGGCCCGTTTTTGCAAGGACACCTCCCGCTGTCCAGAGGCAAAGGCGTCACTCGACGATATTCACCGGCTGGTCGGTCTGCAAAACAGACTGCTGATGGAAGCTTTTCACATAAGCCTGCCGGATTTCCGCAATCGCCTTGGCGGTCGCGGCAGTTTCCGGATGAACGATGACGACGATCCGCGCCGGTTCGGAAATGACCTTCGCCGACTGCCCCTTGGGATCGCGCCACTGCCCCGTACCGCTGAGCACGGTGAGCCCATCGGGAAAGCGCGGCGTCACCGTTTCAGCGAGAAACCGCGTCCACTGCCGCTCGCTGACGCGGCCGCCGCCCGCAATACCAAGGCCGAAATAGAGCTTCGTCTCAATAGCGGCGGAGCCTGCAAAGGTAGGGGTTGCAAGAGCAAGCAGGAGGAAGATGAAGACAAACCGCTTCATGCGAAATCAGCCCTGCTCAGCCTTCTTCTTGAACCAGGCGATGGCGAAAGCGGCGCCCGGCCAGAGATAGCTGACGCCCATGAGCGGGCGAAAAATATGCGAGGGAATCTGGAACTTGAGGACGAAGGACGCCATGACGATCGCCAGCGAGGCTAGGCTGATCGCGAAGGCAAGATAGCTGAGGCGGAGCGCGGTCTGGTAAGTCATGCGCAAATTATGGCATGCCTCGCCGCGCTCCGCATCATTTGCGATCCGTCAAAACCTCAGGCGACGCCGAGCTTCTTCTGAAGGCTCGTCGATGAGGTCGTGTACTGGAAGGTGATCTTCGCATCGGGATTGACGATGCGCGCCGCCGCCTGCGCCATCAGCGCCACCTCATGGAACCCCGACAGGATCAGCTTCAGCTTGCCCGGATAGGTGTTGATGTCGCCGACAGCGAAGATGCCCGGCGCATTGGTCGCGAATTTCTCGGTATCGACCGGGATGAGGTTCTCATGCAGGTTGAGACCCCAGTTCGCGATCGGGCCGAGCTTCATCGTGAGGCCAAAGAAGGGCAGCAACGTGTCGCAAGCAACGTCGAACTCGACATTGTCATTGCCTTTGATCGTCACGCCTTCGAGCTGGCCGTTGGCCCCATGCAGCTTCGTCACCTGGCCGAGATGGAACTTCATCTTCTCTTCCTGCACGAGACGATGCATCTCGTTGACGGAAGCAGGCGCAGCGCGGAAACCGTCACGGCGATGGATGAGCTGCATCGAAGCGGCGATGGGCTGAAGATTGATCGTCCAGTCGAGCGCGCTGTCGCCGCCCCCGGAGATCAGAACATTCTTGCCACGGAAGGTTTCCATCTTCTTCACGGCATAGAAGACCGACTTGCCTTCATATTCCTCGATGCCGGGAATGGGCGGGCGCTTCGGCTGGAAGCTGCCGCCGCCCGCAGCGATGACGATGACCTTGGTGTGGAAGGTGATGCCGCCGTCGGTCTTCACGAGCCAGCTGCCGTCGTCCTGGCGCTCGACCTGTTCGACCTGCTCGTTGAAATGGAACTGCGGATTGAAGGGCGCCGCCTGCTCCATCAGCCGGTCGGTGAGTTCCTGACCGGTGACGAGCGGAAGACCCGGAATATCGTAGATCGGCTTTTCGGGATAAAGCTCGGCGCACTGCCCGCCCGGACGATCGAGAATGTCGACGAGATGGACTTTGAGATCGAGAAGGCCAAGCTCGAAAACCGCGAAGAGGCCCACGGGGCCCGCGCCGATAATGACTACGTCTGTCGTGATCGTTTCTTCAGCCATCTCTGTCACCACTGATCCATCAGGGAAATAACAACAAATTTATTGTGTTATTTTTTATATTTCACATCAAGAGCGGCTTATATAGGTCTCCGCGACGGCCACGCCAAGCAAAAACTGCAGCGCCGGCCCAACCGCCGGCACCTCATGGTTTTTCATGAAGTTCCTAAAATTTCACGGGTGACAAGCCGCCCTCACGAACTATGTTGCACCGCATCGCAGGTGTGAGGATAAAGCGCGACGCGGGCGCGGAGAGCAACATGGTCAAGTGTCACACGATGGCGGAAGTTCGGCGCGAGATCGACCGGATCGACCGGGATCTGGCGAAGCTGCTCGCCGAGCGGCAGGGCTATATCGAACAGGCCGGGCAGATCAAGGGCGAGCGCGGCGCGGTCCGCGACGAGGCCCGCATTGAGGACGTCGTGCAGAAGGCGCTCGCGGCGGCGGCACAGCACGGCCTCTCCCCCGCGATTGCCGAGCCGGTGTGGCGGCTCCTCATCGAGAAGTCGATCGAGCACGAGTTCGCCGTCTTCGATGCGAAGACGCAAAAGAATGCTGGCTTCGATGCGAAGACGCAAAAGAGTGCTGGCTTCGACGCGAAGACGCGCAAAGCCGGCGAATAGCGATTAAGCGAAAAAGCCCGTCAGAACTGCTTTTCAGGCGTCGTGACGACGAGACCGTCGAGCGCGTCCGTGACCTTGATCTGGCAGGACAGGCGCGAGTTCTCGCGAACGTCGAAGGCGAAGTCGAGCATGTCTTCTTCCATGCTCTCGGGCTTGCCGACCTTATCCATCCACGCCGCATCGACATAGACATGGCAGGTCGCGCAGGCGCAGGCGCCGCCGCAATCGGCATCGATGCCGGGGATCATGTTCTTGATCGCGGCTTCCATGACGGTCATGCCGTTCTCGACCTCGACGGGATGCTCCTTGCCGTCATGTTCCTTGAAGATGATCTTGGTCATGTCTGATGCCGGATTCTTGAACGGTTATAAGGACTTGGGCGCGAAGAAGCCCGGCCGGTCGGCCAAGGCGACGTGGTGAGGTAGCATGCGGTTTTGGCGAGGTAAAGTGCGGTTTTGGAGAGGCAAAAGGCGAGCAAAAAGCGCCCCCGCCTGAAATCGCGATTCACTTCTTCGTCGGAGCGTCATGGCGCTAGCATAGACTTGCCGGAATCAGCCGAAAAACAATCCCCGGAGCCCCGCCCCATGCCCTCGCCCGCCGCCCCGCTGAATATCCTCTTCATCACGGCCGACCAGTGGCGCGGCGAATGCCTGTCGACGCTCGGCCACCCGATGGTGAAGACGCCGAACCTCGACGCGCTGGCAGCCGAAGGCGTCCTCTTCAACCGGCACTACGCGAACGCCGTTCCCTGCGGCCCTTCCCGCGCCTCACTGCACACGGGCATGTACCTCCAGAATCACCGCTCCGGCACCAACGGCACGCCGCTCGACGCCCGCCACACCAACTGGGCGAAGGAAGTGGCCGGCGCCGGCTACGATCCGGTCCTTTTCGGCTATACCGACACGAGCCAGGACCCGCGCGAGGAAGACCCGGAAAGCCCCTGGCTGCGAACCTATGAAGGCCCCCTCCCCGGCATCCGCCCCGTCTGCATGATGGGCACATGGCCAACTCCGTGGACGGACGATCTGGCGGCCAAGGGCTTCGAGGTGCCGGAAGACATCCGCCTCGCCTATGGCAAGCGCGAGCCCGGCCCGGACTATGAGGACGGCGCGGCAACGCCGAAGCCCCTCGTCTACCCGGCGGAGGAAGACGACACGGCCTTCCTCGTCAACCGGCTGATGGACTACATGGGAAGCGCCACGAAACCCTTCGTCGCGCATCTCTCGCTTCTGCGGCCGCACCCGCCCTTCGTCGCGCCGGAGCCCTGGAACGAGATGTACGACCCGGCGGATGTGCCGGGCTTCGCCCGCGCCGCCACGCCGCAGGAAGAAGGCGCGCAGCACCCCTGGCTTGCGCATCAGCTTTCGCGCCGCCTCTTCCGCGCCTCGTCGAACGAGAAGAAGCTCCGCCGCATGAAGGCCGTCTATTACGGGCTGATGTCCCGCGTCGACGCCGAGATCGGCCGCCTCGTCGCCTTCCTGAAGGAAAGCGGCTTGTGGGACCGCACGCTGATCGTCTTCACCTCGGATCATGGCGAGCAGATGGGCGACCACTGGCTCCTCGGCAAATGCGGCTATTTCGATGCGTCCTACCGCATTCCGCTCATCATCCGCGACCCGCGCAAAACGGCCGACGCCTCGCGCGGCCATGTCGTCACGCGCTTCAGCGAGAATGTGGACATCATGCCCACCATGCTCGACGCGCTCGGCCTCGAAACGCCGGTGCAATGCGACGGCAAACCGCTGACGCCCTTCCTCGAAGGCCGCGAGGGATATGAGATGGGCGCCTCCGTGCCCGGGAAGTGGCGCGACGCCGCCCATTGGGAATTCGACTTCCGCGACCCCGCCGACGACGCGGCGGAACAGGCGCTCGGCCTCACGCTTCATCAGTGTACGATGAACATCATCCGCGACGAGAAGTTCAAATATGTCCACTTCACGTCCCTGCCGCCGCTCCTCTTCGACCTCGAAAAGGATCCGCAGGAATTCGTGAACCGCGCGAATGACCCCGCCTATCTCCCCGTGGTGCTGCAATACGCCCAGAAAATGCTCTCATGGCGCATGAACCATGACGAGCAGACGCTGACGCATATTTCGATAACGGATAATGGTCCGGTGGCGCGGGTGGCGGATAGGTGGTGAGGAACTCATCCTCTCTTTTAAGACGTGGATGGCCCGCATAAAGCGGGCCATGACGGACAGAATCAATAATCGTCATGGCCCGGCTTGTCCGGGCCATCCACGTCTTAGATGATAAGCATATGAAGGGCGGTTGGGTTTACATCATGACGAACAGACCGGATGGAACGCTTTATGTTGGCGTGACGTCCGATATCGCACGGCGCGCGTGGGAGCACCGCGAAAGTGTCATTGATGGCTTCACGAAGCGATACGGATTGAAGCGTCTCGTTTATATGGAACGGCACGACGACATAGAGCGCGCCATACAGCGTGAGAGCCGGCTAAAGAAATGGCCGCGCGCCTGGAAGGTGCGGCTCATTCATGCCACCAATCCCAACTGGGACGATCTTTACGCGACATTGCAAGGGTGAAGACGTGGATGGCCCGGACAAGCCGGGCCATGACGGCTTGGCAAGATGGTGTTTTTCTCGCACTAGCGCACTCCCCGCCAACCGTGCATCATCCGGGAACGGATTGGACTTCGACAGACGGTGCGGGGGCGCATGAGCGAGGGGTTGATTTGGGGAATTACTTTTGTCTTGTCGGCGCTTGGCGGGATCGGGGGGCTGATCCTGCTGCATCGCTCCGCGCTCAATGACGCACTGACGCGGGCCAACCGAGACAAGCTTGATGAGATCGAGCAACTGAAAGACGCAGCCGACAAGGCGTCTGATGCGGCGGCGGCGGAACTTCAGGCGGCTGCGGCCCGGCTTGCCGAGGCAGACAAAATCGCGACGGCGACGCGAACGGCGTTGGCAGATCAGATTCAAGCGCTTGAAGGAAGCGTGAAGTCGCTTGAGAGCGAGGTTCGGGCGACGCATGACAATTTGAGCGCAAAGGAAGGCGAGCTTCGGCCCTATCTTGCCAAGGAGCGAGGCTTACGCGGCAGGCTCGATGCAATGAAGGCAACATGGCTCGATGCGGCGGCGAGCGAGCAGACTTGTCACCAGTTGCTGGAACGCAATCTTTGGGTGCTCTACCCCGATTACGTGGTGGAAGATCAATTCCTTTCGAACCGTGGCGTGCTCAGCGCCTTCGAAAACCATTTCGGCCAGAACCGCGAGAACTGGGTCAGCGTCGAAAACGCGGACCAGCCTTGGCGGATGCGCGTGGGTGGCACGTCGCGGCCTGACCTCTGTGGACCGGCCATATCGACCGCAAGCTTCGACAAGCCGGATGACGTCTATCTCATCATCGAGTTGAAGCGTCCAAACGTGACGATCTGCTGGGATCATATCGAGCAGGCACATGCCTATGCGCTGAGCCTGATGCTGAATGTCGGCGGGGACCTGCGGAACAGGCGGATCGACTGTCTTGTCATCGGCGGGGCGCTCAGCGATGACGTCAACGACGCGCATTTGCGTTGGGGCAAGGAAGCGCATCACGCAATCCGCATCGTTCCGATGACCTATGCGCAGCTCCAAGACCGCGCCAGCCGGATCGCGGCACCCTTCCTTGATGGTGTATTTGCGGATTCGGAGGCTGCCGTTCCGCCTATAGCGCAGTTGGAAGTGGCTGTAGAGGTGGCAGCGGCTTGAACGCTCTGGCGTAAGAAAGACGGGGATGGCCCGGACAAGCCGGGCCATGACGAAAAAGTAATGATGGGGCGGCAATCGCTCCTTCCGGCAGCTTCAGCCGCCACAAAAGGGCCGGAAGACAAATCCCGCCGCCGTGGTAGTCTCCCGCCGAACAGCCTTCCAGGAGTTTGAAATGGCGATGAAGACGTTTGGGCGCGGTGTGGCGGTGGTGGCTCTGGCTTGCGCGGTGGCGCTGCCGGCGGCGGCTGCCAATATCAAGGCGCGGTTCGGCAACACCATGCTGGGGACGCGGCCCGACGGCACGGTGCTGAAGCTCTATTACAACAAGGACCACAGCTTTTCGGGCAAGATCACGGTGCCGGGCCGGGAAGGCGTTTTCATGACCAAGGGCACGTGGCGGCTCGATGGCAAGAACCTCTGCGTGACGCCGGAAGGCCCGGACGGGCAGAAGGGCGCGGAGACTTGCACCCTGCTCAAGGGCGACAAGGTGGGCGACACCTGGAAGACGACCGTTCAGGGTACGGATGGAAAGCCCGTCGAGCAGACGGTGAAGATCGTCAAAGGACGCTGATCCCCGATCGAGACGCCGAAGCGCCCGCCGGTCCGCCTTACGCGGGCTGCTACGGGACGCTTCGGCCCTTACGCCGGAAATATCCCTGCCCCCCGCACGCGCCCCGTGAAAAGCCGATGCATGCGCGCGCATTCGTGGCATAAGGATTTCATTGGAATAACGGCCGGAATGGACTGAAAGGTGACGGAGAGCGCCGAAGTCGAATGCGTGGTGGTGGGCGCGGGCGCCGTGGGGCTGGCGGTCGCGCGGGCGCTGGCGCGGACAGGCCGCGAGGTCGTGGTGCTGGAACAGGCCGCCGCCATCGGCACCGGGATTTCGGCACGGAACAGCGAAGTCATTCATGGCGGCATCTACTACCCGGCGGGAAGCCTGAAGGCGCGCTTCTGCGTCGAGGGGCGGCGGCTTCTCTACGACTACCTCGAACGGCACGGCCTGCCCCACAAGCGTTGCGGCAAGCTCATCGTGGCGAATGGCGCCGCCCAGGAGGCCGAGCTTGCGCGGCTGGCCGAGCGAGGCCGCGAGAATGGCGTTGAGGGCCTCGCCGCGCTGACATCCGCGCAGGCGCGGACGCTGGAACCGGCGCTCCGCTGCACGGCGGCGCTCGCCTCACCTGAAACCGGCATTCTGGACGCGCATGGGTTCATGCTGAGCCTTCGCGGCGAGATCGAGGATGCCGGCGGCGCGATCGCGCTGGGGAGTCCGCTGCTTCGCGCGGAGGCAGGCGTCGATGGCTTCGCGCTCCATGTGGGCGGCGCGGCGCCGATGCGGCTCAGGGCGCGGATGCTCGTCAACAGCGCGGGACTTTCGGCGCCCGCCGTCGCGGCGCGGATCGAAGGACTCGGCGCGGCCCATGTGCCGCAGGCGCATTATGCCAAGGGCAATTATTTCTCGCTGGCGGGCGCCTCGCCCTTTTCGCATCTCATCTATCCGATACCCGAGGCGGCGGGGCTTGGCGTGCACCTGACGCTCGACCTTGGCGGACAGGCGCGGTTCGGCCCCGATGTCGAATGGATAAATCCACCGTCCACGGACGAGATTGACTATGCCGTCGATGTGCGGCGCGGCGACGGCTTCTATGCCGCGATCCGCAGCTATTGGCCGGCCTTGCCCGACGGCGCGCTTCAACCGGCCTATGCGGGCGTGCGGCCGAAGCTCGGGGGCCCGGACGCGGCCGCCAGCGACTTCGTTATCTCCGGGCCGGAGACGCATGGGCTTGACGGTCTCGTCAATCTCTTCGGCATAGAAAGCCCCGGCCTCACCGCCTCTCTCGCCATCGCGGATGAAGTGGCCCATCGCCTCGCGGAGGCCGCATGAGCGACTTCGTCACCCGCGCCGCGCAGACCGGCCGCCGCATGTGGCGGGGGGCGCTTTATCGCTATGCCGCCTTCCGCCGCGATCTCAGAAGCCATGAGGGCTGGCTGATCCTGCTTTGCGCCCCGCTCGGCGCGGCGGTGGGCCTCGGCGTCTTCGCGGTGCGCGAGGCGGTCTACACGCTGCACGACATCAATTTCGGGCTCGCCGCCGGGAGCTACCTCTCAGCGCAGACGCATATCGATACGCTGCGGCTGGCCCTGGTGCCTGCGGGTCTCGGGCTCGTCTTCGGACTCCTCGCCTATTTCATCCGCAAGCGGCGCTCGGTGGACATCACCGACCCGGTGGAAGCGAACGCGCTATTCGGCGGGCGCATGTCCATGCCGGATTCGATCCGCCTCATGGTGGCGACGATGCTGTCCAACGCGGCGGGTGCTTCCGTCGGCATGGAGGCGGGATACACGCAGATGGGCTCGGCGCTTTTCTCGTGGATCGGGCAATATTTCCGCCTGCGCCGCGACGACGCCCGCATCTTCGTGACGGCGGGCGCGGCGGCGGCGATCGCCTCGGCCTTCAACGCGCCGCTGGCGGGCGCTTTCTACGGCTTCGAACTGGTGCTTGGAAACTACGCGCCCCGCGCGCTCGCCCCCGTCGCCATCGCGGCGCTGGCGGGCACGCTGGTCGTGCGCATATTGGGCGGCGAGGAGCCGCTTTTCGCGGTGACGACGGGATTCCATTTCGTGCCCCTCTATTACGTACTCTTCGCCATCATCGGCGCGGGCGCGGCGGGTTTCGCCATCCTCACCATGCGGGCGGTGACATGGGCGGAATGGCTGCTCAGCTGGGCGCCGATCTGGGCGCGGCCCGCGCTTGGCGGCGCGCTGCTGACGGCGCTGGCGCTCTTCTCACCGCAGGTGCTGGGCTCCGGCCATGGCGCGATCCAGTACCAGCTCGAACATGACCGCAGCTTCATCGCCATCGCCGCCCTGCTCCTCGGCAAGCTCATCGCCTCGGCGCTGTCGCTCGGCGCGGGCTTTCGCGGCGGCATGTTTTCATCCTCGCTCTTCCTCGGCGTGCTTTTCGGCGGCGCATGCGTGACGGCAATGAGCCTCGTCGCGCCGCAACTGGCGGATCAGGACATCGCCTTCATGCTGGTCGGCATGGGCGCGGCGGGCGCGGCGATCATCGGCGCACCGGTAACGATGGTGCTGCTCGTTCTGGAAGGCACGGGCGATTTTCCGATCACCATGGGCGTGCTGGTCTCGGTCGTCACGGCGTCGACCATCGTGCGGCTCACCTTTGGCTACTCCTTCTCGACCTGGCGCTTCCACCTGCGCGGCGTGCCGATCAAGAGCGCGGAAGATGTGGGCTGGATCGCGGACCTCACCGTGGGCCGCCTGATGCGCGCCGACCCGCGCACCGTTCCCGTCAACATGCCGCTGATGACGCTGAGGCAGAGCGTGCCACTCGGCGGGGCGACGCGCGTCTTCGCGGTGGACGACCAGGGGCGCTATCGCGGCATGGTCGAAATGGCCACCGCCCATGATCCCGACCTCACCGTCGCGGCGGCGGGCCTCGTCGTGGGCGACCTCGTGGAGGGGCGCGGCTTTTACCTGCTGCGCAACGAAAACCTCCGCGTGGCAATGAAGCGCTTCGAGATATCGGAACTCGAATCCCTGCCGGTGCTCGACGGCATCGAGGACCAGCGCGTCGTCGGCTACCTCACGGAAGCTTATGCACTGCGCCGCTATGCGGTGGAACTCGAACGCCAGCGCGGCGGCGGCACGGCGGAGGTCTTCCCCCTCGCGCCGACGAAGAATGTTTGAGGCATCAGACTCGAACGGAGGAAGACGTGGCCCTCGTCATCGCCAAGGATGGCGCGCGTCTCGCTCTTTACGGTGATCACCGCCTTCGATACGGCGCAGTACGTCACCGCATTTTGACGTGACGAGTTTTCACGTCGATAGAAGCTATTTCATTTTTTCTGTTCAGGTGGGCTCCCGACGAGATTCCCCTTTGAGTTGTAATGAAAGATTTTAACGGGCTTGCCCAAGTTCGAGCCGAACGCAGGATCGACCACGCTGGCTATGAATCTCATTACTAACGAAGTCAGATTCTCTATCTCTTTGATGATCTCTTCAAAATCCTTAGTGTCTTTACTAGTATATTTGACTCCGCCTCTCCCTTTTTTACCAATGTCGCGCCTTGCATTGATGCCGCTAGCGACCTCATAGCTTTCTGTCTCTTCATTACCCCATCCAATTAACCAGCGGCGATGCACGGTATCATTTCGCCTTTGGATGACATTATCGATCCGCGTTGAAAGGTGATCGATCATACCGACAGCATCCGTGTCGTCTGCGAAATAGTCCTTCATCAACGACTCCCAAGTACGGCGCATGTTCTCCAGGTTCTGACTGGCAAGCACCGCCGTGGCATACTTCTGCTGCAACCCCTTCATTTGAAGCACCCAACTAGTGCATTGAAACATTGCATAATTGAGGTGTTCCCCATGGACCGCAATCTTACCGACCTTTGCATACAGCCTTTCCGTCTGCCTTTCGCGCTCTTCCGCGCTTGTTCTTGGCTCCTTTGGCATATGACGGCTCCCCTTCGTTCGTTAACAAGCTCACTAGGCAGATATCGTACTGCCTCTTTGCAACGTGGGCTGATCACCAAAGAATGTAGACGCCGGATAGGCAAGGCTACGCGGCACGTCCGCAATACGCGAGGTTACGCTGATATCATCTCGTCTCTCTCAGGAATCATCCTCCGCAACAATCCCCAGAATATCCTCCTCCAGCGCCCAGAAGCGGTCCCGGCCCCGATGGGCGGGCGTGTCGTTGATGCGGAAGGTGGGGGCGCCCCAGAGGCCGGCGGCGAAGAGGGCTTTGCGGTTTTCTTCCGCGACGGGGTGCCAGCTTTCGTCGGCGAGCGCGGCCTTGACGATTGCCTGGTCGAGACCGGCGCGCCAGAGGCCGGTCTTCACCCGATCACTTCATCGATATAGAGATTGACCTCGGCGATCGCCGCGCGGAGGCGTTCGATCATCGGCGACCTCGCGGTCTGGTCGGTAAGCCGCTCGGCCTCCTCCGCAATGGCGCCGAGCGCGAAGGCGCCGAGGCCACGGGCGGAGCCTTTGAGGCTGTGGGCGGTTTCGCGCCATTCCTTGTCGGTCGCGGCATCGGACAAGCGGTCGAGATAGAGCTGCGCCTGCGAACGAAACAGGCCGAGGAGTTCGGCCTCGAGGTCGCGGTTGCCCAGCGTGTATTGCGCGAGGTGGGCGAGATCGAGGGGCTTTTCCGCCGTCATTTTCGCAGTCATTCATTATTCTCCGAAGCCCGTTTCGCGGGGCTCGCGAAGCCTATCCGGGCATCCGGTAGAGAAGCGTTAACCGCATGGGGCCACTCCCATGTTTTTCGCGGGCTTTCCGGCTGCTTATGCGGAGAAATCGGGGAAATCGGTCGCGGACGGCCTTCCTGCTCACACTGGAGGCTGCGCGGAGGCCTCGCCGGTTGACGGGCGGGCCACCTTCCGACAGGTTGAAGTTCGAGCTTCGGCTAGGGGCAAAAGACCATGAAAACACTGGATTTGGCGCCCAGGGCGCCCGAAACCGCGGAATCTCCAGCGGCCAACGAGCCGCCGGTGAAGGCGGCCAATGAGGACTCGCCTGCGGCGGGGGCGCTCTATCGGCTGATCGCGCGGCGGCCTTCGAAGCGCATTCCGACGGCCGCGGCGGTGGCGAGCCTTTTCTGCCTTGGCGCGGCCGCAGCTTATGTCTGGGGTCTTTATGGCGCGGAAGGGCTTTCGGCGCTGACGCGGAGCGAGATCGCGTTGATCGCCGGGGCGACGGCGCTCCCGGTCATTCTTGTCTGGCTCGGCGCCTATGCCGTCTGGCGCGGGCAGGAAATGAGCCTCATGGCCGAGGCGCTGGCGCGCACCGCGATCCGCATGACGGACCCGGCCGACCCCGCAAGCGAGGAGATCGTCAACATATCGCAGGCCGTGCGCCGCGAGCTCGACGCGATGAAGGCGGGGCTGGCGCAGGCGCTGGCCGAAACGACGCGGCTCAACGCGCTCGTCACCGAAGAACTCGAAGCCATCGAAAAGGGCACAGGCCGCGCCGAGGAACGCACCCGCGTCATGGGCGAATTGCTCACCGAGCATCGCGAAGGCCTGGGCGAACTCGCCCGCGCCATCGGCAGCGAGAGCGACACGGTTGCCCGCTCGATCCGCGAACAGGTGGACGCGGTGCGCGGGCTCGTCGGCAAGGCGGAGGCGACGCTGGACGATGCGAGCACGCGCATCGTCGCGCAGACGGAAACGCTCGCCCGCGTGAGCGAGGCGGCGCGCGCGGGCGCGGACGCCACCACCTCCATGCTCGACAGGCAGGCCTCGCGGCTTGAAGTCGTGGCGAACACGGCGCTCTCTCAGGCCGACACGTTGGCGCAGCGCTATGAGACGAAGCGCCAGCTCATCGGCGAGGCGGCGGAGAGGCTCGGCAGCGAACGTGAGAAGCTCGAGGCCGTTTTCGAGGCGCATCGCGACAACATGCTCGCCGCCGATCAGGCGATGAACGAACGGACGCAGGAAATCGGCCGCGCGGCAGCGGAACTGGCGGCGCGTCTCAACGCGACATTCGACAATGCTGCGGAACGCGCCAAGGCGCTCAACGAGACGATTTCCGCCGACATACAGCGCGCGGTCGACGAGGTGAGCGAGGCTTCCGGCACGATCAGCCGTTCGGCTGGCGCGGCGACGCGGGCCATCGGCGCGACGGTCGACGAGTTGCGCGGCGCGACGGGGGCGCTCGGCGAAGATGTGACGCGGGCCGCTGCCGATGCCATCGGCGCGACGGTGAACCAGATCCGCGCCGCGACCGCCGCCTTGACCAACGACGTGACGCGGGCCGCCGCCACGCTTTCCACCGACATCGGAGAGCGCACGGACGCGTTGCGCGTGATCGTGACCAAGGCCGTGTCGGACAGCGACCATGCGGGCGAACGCTTCAATGCGGCAATGATCCGCCTCGGCGGCGCGGCGAAGGAAGCGGGCCGCGCCATGCAGGAGGCGACCGGCGAACTCGAGGCGCGGCTTTCGCGCATGCCCGTGGAAGCTGCGGCGAGCGCCGCCTCGCTCAATCATGTGTTGCAGGATCAGCTTGCGGCGCTGGCCTCCATTGCCGACATCGTGACACGCCACGCGCGGACGCTGGACCGGACCTCGCCCGCACATGCGGGCGAAACGCCTCCTCCCCCGCCCCGTCCGGAAGTCTCATGGCCCGATGCTTCGCGGCCGGCGGAGGGCTTGCGGACCGACACCTCGCGCCGCTGGGGCATTTCAGATCTTCTCGCGGCAGCCGAGCGCCTGCCCGACCGTACCGCGCCGCCAACACCCGGCGAGCTTGCCGACGGCATGAGCGATGCAGAGTTTCACCGTTCGTCGCTTCAGGTGATCGAGACGTTGCAGGCGCTTGCCGTCGACCTCGACCGGGCGCTCGAACAGAGCCCGCCCGCCGAACTCTGGCAGCGCTATCAGTCCGGCGAGCGCAATGTCTTCGCGCGGCGGCTCTATAACATCGCAGGCCGCCAGCTCTATGACCGCATCGCCGTCAAATATCGCGGCGACGAGGAGTTCCGCGAACATGTCGACAGGTTCGTGTCGGTTTTCGAACGCCTTCTCGCCTCGGCATCGACGCGCGACCGGGACAACATCCTCGTGGAGACCTATCTCACGTCGGATACGGGCAAGGCCTATCTGATCCTCGCGCAGGCAAGCGGGAAGCTCGCCTAGCTCCGCGGCAACGGGGATTTTGCAGCGCCGAGGCGCGCGCTTTCGTCGGCCCAGACGGCGATGCCTTCGAGCGCCTGATGGAGGCCGGTGTCGTAGGCCGCCACGATGGCGGAGATGCCGCCGCCACTGACGGGCACGTAGACGCTGAAGGACCTTGTTGCGACGATGCTGCGCTCGCTCTCAAGCACCAGCCGCGCATAGAGCTCGATCTTCACCATCAGGGCGGAAGGGTTCGTGGCATCGACGGCGAACTGGCGGATGTCGCCCGCCAGCTCGTATTCGCCGCGGAGATCCGCGCCCCGCGTCGCGACGGAGGCGAAGCGGTCCGAATTCTCCATCGTCTCGACCATGAGGTTCTGGATCAGCCGCGGCGCACGGTCCGCCCAGCGGACGTCAGCATAATATTTGAGTTCGTTCGCGCCCGATTGCTGGACGATACGCGCACTGTCGACGACGGCGGGGGCGGAAAACTCGTCCACCACGACATGCGCCTTGTCGGCGGCGCTCGGCGCGGCGGGCGCCGGATGAGCCGCCGTCAGCGTGAAAAGTTGCGGCGCAGGCTCGTTTGCGATGTTTGCCAGTGCGCAGGCACAAAGCGGAAGGAGAAGGACAAGGGCCGCACTGTGCCGCGCGAAACGATGTGCCAGGTTCATTGTGCTTTCACTTCCGGAACGTTTTTGCCGATGAGGAAGCGCGCCGGATCGTCCTGGGCGCGGGAAACGATGCGATCAAGCGCGGTGACCAACTCACGCGTCTCGGAGACGAGTTGTGGAATCTGGGTCAGCCCGTCCCGGCTCATGCGGTTGATGGCCGGGCCGTTGACTCGCAGAAGCTGATCGAGATTGTCCGCGACCTTGCGATAGGAATCTGAGGTGCTGCGCAGATCGGCGATGAGTCCCTTGGCGTCGTTCTTGACGAGACTGTCGGCGCTGCGGCTGAGTGAGCTGAAATGTTCCGAGGCATCGGCAAGGTTCTTGATCGCCCTCTTCATGTCACCCGAACTGTCGGCGAGCTCGGTCGAGAGCCTGTCGAGGTTCTCGACCACATGGCCGATCGACTTCTGATTGTTGGCGAGCGTCGCGTTCAGCTCCTGCAGTAGCTTGTTCGCGCTCTGCAATGTCTCTGGCGCCGATTTCGCGAGTTCCTGCAACGTCGAGGGCGCACCGCGAATGATTGCGTAGGCTTCGCCACTCTTCGGCTTCAGAAGCTGCGAGTTGGGGCTGCCGCCCGTGATCTGAATGACGGCAACGCCGGTGATGCCCGAGGCTTCAAGCTGGGCGATCGAGTCCTCCTTGACGGGGGTGCGGGCGTCGACCTGGATCAGCGCGACAACCTCGCTCGGATCGCGTTCGTCGAGATGGAGATCCATCACGCGGCCAACCGGCAGGCCGTTGAACTGAACCGAGCCCGACTTGCTCAGGCCGGAGACCGAGCCCCGGAAAATGATCTGGTAATAGGAATATTGGCGGTCGAGCTGCACCTGGCTGATCCAGAGCGCGAAGCCGAAGATGCAGGCCAGAACCACCAATGCGAAAGTCCCGATCAGGACATTGTTCGATTTGATTTCCATGATGTCGCCCGGGTTCGCCTACTTGCCAGCAAAGGCCGCGCGCGCGCGCGGGCCGTGGAAATATTCCCTGATCCAGGGATGCTCGCTCTGCAACATGTCGTCGATCGTTCCGATCAGGATAACACGCCGCTCGGCCAGCACAGCTATCCTGTCGCAGGTCGCGTGGAGCGTGTCGAGATCGTGGGTCACCATGACGACGGTGAGGCCGAGTGTGTGCGCGAGGTCTGTAATAAGTTCGTCGAAGGCGGCAGCGCCGATGGGATCGAGGCCCGCCGTCGGCTCGTCGAGAAAGAGAATTTCGGGGTCGAGCGCGAGCGCGCGGGCGAGCCCCGCCCTCTTCTTCATGCCGCCCGAAAGCTCGGAGGGAAAGAGATCTGCCGCCCCGGAGCGAAGGCCCACCATGGCGATCTTCACGGCGGCAAGCTCGTCCATGAGCTTCTGGCCCATATGGAGATGCTCTCGATAGGCGACCTGCACGTTCTGGGCGACGGTGAGCGCGGAAAAGAGCGCACCTTCCTGAAAGAGAACGCCCCAGCGCCGCTCCTGCGCGCGGCGTTCGTCTTCGGGCAGCATTTCGAGGTCTTTTCCGAAGACGTGGATATTGCCACCATCCGGCGACTTGAGCCCGAGGATGGTGCGCAGCAGCACCGACTTGCCCGTGCCGGACCCGCCGACAATGCCCAGCACTTCGCCCCGCCTCACCGAGAGATCGAGGTTCTCGTGGATGACGTGATCGTCGAACTTCGTCAGAAGTCCTCGCACCTCGATAATCGGCTCTTCGGCGATCTGGTCCGCCATGTCCATCATAGCCCCACCGCTGTGAAGAACATGGCGAAGACCGCATCGAGAATGATGACGAGGAAGATCGAGCGCACGACGGAGCTTGTCGTCTGCGTGCCGACGGATTCCGCGCTGCCCGTGACATCGAGCCCGGCGCGGCAACCGACAAGCGCAATGACGACTGCCATGAAGGGCGCCTTCAGAATGCCGACGCCGAAGGTCCAGAAATCGGCGGCGGCGCGAAGCCTTTCGATGTAGACAGCGGGCGACATGTTGAGCTGCATGACCGCCACGACGCCGCCGCCGATGAGCCCCATGATGTCGCCGATAAAGGCGAGAAGCGGCATGGTGAAGAGCAGCGCGAGCACGCGGGGCACCACCAGCATGTCCATGGGATCGAGCCCAAGGGTGCGCATGGCGTCGATTTCCTCGCGCATCTTCATCGAACCGATCTCGGCGGTGAAGGCGCTGCCGGAACGGCCCGCGACGATGATGGCGGTGAGCAATATGCCGACTTCGCGCAGAAAGATGATGGCAATGAGATTGACGGTGAAGACATCCGCGCCGAAGCGGCGAAGCTGCGTCGCGCCCTGCTGCGCGATGACGGCGCCGATGAGGAAGGTGAGCAGGCAGACGAGCGGAAGCGCGTCGAAGCCCGCCTTTTCCATGTGATGGATGAGCGGCGTCAGGCGGAAGCGGCTCGGATGGCGGATACTGCGCCAGACCGTGGCGAGGACATGGCCCAGAAATTCGACGAAGACGAGCGCTTCCGACCACATGGCGACGACTGCGGCGCCGATCCGCCCCACGATTTCGACATAGAGCGATGACCGCTCCGGAACGGTGGGCTTTGGCAATCCGCCCTCGCCCACCTTGTCGAGCAGGATCTTGTGGCCCTCTTTCAGCGCCTCATAGCTGACCTTGACACCCTGTGCTTCGAGCGAGGCGGCCGTGCGATCGATGAGCCATGCGCCCGCGGTATCGAGACGGATAAGGGCCGACATGTCGAAAACGGCGCTTTCTCCGGCTGGCTTTGCTTCGGCGAATGCGCGCAGCTCGTCGTCGATGGCAAGGATCGGGGCCACGGACCAGTCGCCAGCCGGGCGGAAGGTGATTCCGCCCGCCTTTTCCTCGACCGCGTAGGAGGCTGCACCCCCCCGGCCGGAGGGCCCTTTAGCGCCTGATGCTTCAGCCAAACCGCCTCCAGCTGTCCAAAAATTCACGCGCCAGTTTGACGCATGACCTTACCTGCGCCGAAAGTTAGTTTAGCCTATGCTTCGACGCCATAGCCAGACGGAGCGAGCCGCTCCGCTGTGTCCGCGTACGCAAGAATTAGAGAACACCAAGGAGATTCGATCATGAAGGCGGTTCTGAACGGATTGGCCACATTTGCGCTCGCCATGTCGCTCGCGGGCGTGGCATCGGCCAATGACGACTGGAAGGGTGGCGACGCCGAAAAGGGCGAGAAGGTTTTCAAGAAGTGCGCTGCCTGCCACACCGTCGAGGAAGGCGGTCCGAACCGCGTGGGTCCGAACCTGCACGGCATCATCGACCGGCCGACCGCTTCGCATGCCGGCTACAAATATTCCGCCGCCATGACGAAGAAGGGCACGGAAGGCCTGAAGTGGACCGAAGAGAACCTCTTCACCTATCTCGAAAAGCCCTCGGACTTCGTCCCCGGCACCAACATGACCTTTATCGGTTTGAAGAAGCCCGAGGACCGCAAGGACATCATCGCCTATCTGGAAAAGGCCGCCGGCCACACGAAGTAAGGCGCCCGAGCGCGACGATCTCCCTTCCCGGCCCCTGCCGCCATGCGACGGGGCCGGGAAAGGCACCCTCCCGATATCTCTCCATCCCGCTGGAACAGAAGCTGCACCGCCGACCGTGGCGGCCCTGTCATTGTCCCGCAACAGGACAAAGGCAGATACACACTGTCCAGAACCGGGGCATGCCCGCGCCAAAACAGGCGGGCGATGCGTGAGAGAGACGATGGAATCGACACCTGCATTCCGCAGACTTTCGGCGATCCTGCCGGGCCTCGTGCTCGTGCTGAGCCTCGCCCTTTCGATTTATGACATCGGCGGCCTGGCCACGACGCTGCGTGATCACGTCTTCGACTTTTATCAACGCATCGAGCCGCGCAAGGCAGGGCCCGACGGGCCGCATACGGTTTATATCGACATCGGTACCGAGAGCGCGCAGCGCTATGGCGCCTGGCCATGGCCGCGCAAGCGGCTTGCCGACCTCGTGGACGCGGTGCAGCGCGCGGGCGCAAGCGCGATCCTCCTCGACATGCCCCTTTACGAGGAAGACCCGACCTCGACCGCCGCCCTGCTGAAGCTCTGGACGCCGCTGCCGCCGCTTTCCGCCTCCACTGGGCTGCGCGAGGCGCTGACAAGTCTTCCGGATCACGAACAGGCTTTCGCGGCGCTCCTCGCTGCCACGCCTTCGGTGACCTCCTTCGAGCCCGGCAAGGCGCCGCTGGGCGATGCCCGAGCGCCGGTCGCACACGCCAGCGTCGCCTCGCAGGGCAGCGACGCGCGCCATTATGCGGCGACCTATGCGCTCTGGCGCCCAAGCCTTGCTCCCTTCGAGGCTGCAGCCAAGGGCGGCGGCGCGACCCTGCCCGACCAGGCGCCGGGCACGGCGGTGCGCACGCTCCCCATGCTCGTCAATCTCGGCGGAACGCTCTATCCCTCGAACATCCTCGAAACGCTGCGCGTGATGCGCGGCGGCGCGAGCTATCATGCGAAGGTTGCCGAGTCCGAAATGGGCTTCACCTTCGGCATGGAGCCGGGCGTCGAACAGGTGTCGATCGACGATACGGGCCTCGCCGCGCTGACCGGAATCGACGGCGCGCTGCGGCTCTATTTCGGCAAGCCGGATACGCGCGTCGCCGTGTCGGCCGCGAAGCTGCTCGACGGCGATAGCGACACTCCCTCCCTCAAAGGCAGCATCGCCGTGATCGGCGTTTCCGCCAATGGCACGCAAAGGCTTTACGATACGCCGACCGGCATTCAGATGCCGTCCGGCGCCATCGCGGCCAATGCAATCGACCAGATTCTCGACGGCGCCTTCCTGACGCGGCCGGGCTGGGCCACGGCGGCGGAACAGCTCTATATTTTCGTCGGCGGCGTTCTCGTCATCATCCTGCTCAGCCTTTTCCGCTTCCGCTGGGGTTTCCTCCTCACGCTGCTTCTCGGCAGCGGCGGCATCTACGCCTCATGGTGGGCCTTTGATACGCATCGCTGGCTCATCGACCCTTCGCTCGGCGGGTTGACGCTGATCGCGGCGAGCCTGACCTGCGCATTGATGACGAAGCTCCATTCCGAGGAACAGACGAACTTCATCGATGCGCAATTCTCCCGGCGTCTCTCGCCGTCGGGTCTTGCCAGGGTGCATGCGCATCCAAATCTCGTTCAGGCAGAGGGGCAGCTCAAGCCCGTGACATCTGTCGTCGTAGGTCTGCGCGGCTTCAACATCATTGCCGACCGCTATCTCGAAGATCCCAAGGCCTATGCCGACATCCTCAACCGCTTCTTCTCGCCGATGGTGAAGATCGTTCAGGACCGCAACGGCATGGTGGACCGCACGGTGGGCGACACGCTCTATGCCGTCTGGAATGCGCCGTTCGACGTCAACGAGCACGCATCCAAGGGCTGCGACGCGGCGCTGCGCATGGTCGAGAACCTTGAAGCACTGAATGAATTCCTCGAAGAGGATGCGCGGCGCCAGCATTTGAGCCATGTGCCGCTGAGCCTTTCGATCGGCATCGATACGGGGCTCGCAACCACGGGCAATATGGGCGCGATCCTGCAGTTCGATTACGGCGTGCTCGGAGAGCCCGTGAGCTTCGGTGCCCATCTCCAGCGCAATGCGCGGAACTATGGCCCGGCCATCATTGTGGGCGAAGGCACGCAGCGCGCAGTGGGCGACCGTTATGCGCTCCTCGAAATCGACCTCATCTCGACGCCGCGCCACCCGGAAGGCCGACGCGTCTTCGCCCTGCTCGGCGATCCGATCATGCGCGCCAATCCGAAGTTCCGCGCGCTGCAGGAGGCGCATGCGCTGATCTTCTCGGCCTATCGCAACCAGCGTTGGGCCGACGCACGGGCGGCGATCACCGAATGCCGCAAGCTCAACGGCGCGATCTCGACGCTTTACGATTTCTACGAGGCGCGGATTGCCCAGTATGAAGCGAACCCGCCCGGCGAGCACTGGAACGGTTCCTGGTATGCGGGCCGGATCTGACGTCCGAGGAATTGTGCCTCTTTGGACTTGGCGTCCTTGCGCGAGAAAGGCATCATCCGGCCAGATGATTGCCCTCCACTCTCTCTAACCGTCATGCCCCGCTTTATGCGGGGTATCCACGTCTTTTCCACAAGAAAGAAAGACGTGGATGGCCCGGTCGAGCCGGGCCATGACGAGTAGGAAGAAAGAAGTCAGATGACGCGCGAGATTTCCGTCGAAACCGAGACCTGGCCCATCGCGGGCGCCTTCACCATTTCACGCGGCTCGAAAACGGAAGCGCAGGTCGTCACCGTCACCATTCGCGACGGCGATGCGACGGGACGTGGCGAATGCGTGCCTTATGGTCGCTATGGCGAGACGGTGAAAGACGTCATGGCCTCGATCAAGGGTGTGAGCCAGTCGCTCGCCGACGGCATGACGCGCGAGGAATTGCAGCGCGCCATGCCGCGAGGCGCGGCGCGCAACGCCGTCGATTGCGCGCTCTGGGATCTCGAAGCGAAGCTCTCCGGGAATCCGGTATGGAAACTCGCCGGGCTCGAAGAGCCGAAGCCGCTGACCACCGCCTATACGCTGAGCCTTGCGGAGCCCGACGTCATGCGCGAGGCGGCGCGCGTCGCGGCGGCCCGACCGCTCCTCAAGCTCAAGCTTGGCGGCGACGGACAGGACATTGCCCGCGTCGCGGCGGTGCGCGAAGGTGCGCCCAATGCGACGCTCATCGTCGATGCGAATGAAGGCTGGAAGACGGACGACGTTCTGCCGCTCGCAACGGAACTCGCAAAGCTCAATGTCGCGCTGATCGAGCAGCCGCTACCCGCGAAAGAGGACGAAGCGCTGCGCGGGATCGCCTGCCCCATTCCGCTTTGCGCCGACGAATCCGCGCATGGGCTCGAAGGCATGACGCGGCTTGTGGGCCTCTATCAATATGTGAATGTGAAGCTCGACAAGACGGGCGGCCTCACCGAAGCGCTTTCGGTCATCCGCTGCGCGAGGCGGCGCAAGCTCGAAGTGATGGTGGGCTGCATGGTCGCAACCTCGCTCGCCATGGCACCTGCTGCGCTGGTCGCACAAGGCGCAGCCTTTGTCGATCTCGACGGGCCTCTACTGCTCGCAAAGGACCGCGAACACGGCATCCGTTACGACGGCAGCGTGATGCTGCCGCCGGAACGGGCCCTGTGGGGCTGACGCCTCAGGCTATATTCAGGACGATCTTTCCGAAGTGGGAGGCGCCTGCCATCGTCGTGAAGGCGGCGCGCGCTTCTTCGAGCGGATAGCGCTTGTCGATCACCGGATGGATGTCGTTGACCTCGATCGCGCGAACCATGTCTTCGAAATGGGCACGGCTACCGACAGAGATGCCGGTGATGCGGAGGTTCTGCGAGAAGATCGCGGCGACGTTCACATCCTTCACGAGACCCGACAGAATGCCGATGACGGCGACATGGCCGCCGATACGCGCCGCCATGATCGACTGCGACAGCGTGTCCGCGCCGCCGACCTCGACGACATGATCGACGCCGTAACCGCGCGTGAGCTTGCGGGCCTCGCTCGACCAGTCAGGCGTCTTCTTGTAGTTGATGGTGAGATCGGCGCCGAGCGCCTTCGCGCGTTCGAGCTTTTCGTCGGATGACGAGGTGATGATGACGCGCGCGCCAGCCGCCTTGGCGAATTGCAGCGCGAAGATCGAGACGCCGCCCGTGCCCTGAAGCAGCACAGTGTCACCCGCCTTGATGTTGCCTTCGACGACAAGAGCGCGCCATGCGGTGAGCGCGGCGCAAGGCAGGGTTGCGGCCTCTTCCGCCGTATAGTTCGCGGGCGCCTTGGCGACGCCTTCGGCAGAGAGCTTGATGTAGTCCTGCGCGCAACCGTCGAGCGGGCCGCCAAGCGGCTGCGAGATCGCGGCGAGCGAGGGACCGCCGGAAAACCAGGTCTGGAAGAATTGCGGGCAAACGTGATCGCCCACCTTCACCCGACGCACACCCGCGCCGACTTCCACCACTTCTCCCGCGCCATCCGACAGCGGCACGAGCGGCGCGCCGGGCTCCGTGCGGCCGAAGCCGTTGACGGTCGCGAGATCGCGGTAGTTCAGCGACCCGGCCTTGAGCCGCACCACGATTTCACCCGGACCGGCCTTCGGCACATCGCGGTTTTCGAGGTGCAGATGGTCGATGCCCATTCCGTCCTTGAGAACGATCGCACGCATGTTTCTTCTCCCTATCGAGTTCTTGTTGGCTCAATAACTGAACGCATAGGGAGACTTGTCAACGCACAAAGATTTGACGCAGCGGAATGACGCAAGGGAAGCGCGACTTACCGAGGACGGTCGCCCTTGATCTGCGTGCGATGCATGACACGGCGCTGGCTGCCGTCGAAGCCATCGCGTCGGTGGATGGCTGCGCGGTTGTCCCAGATCAGGAGATCGCCGACGCGCCATTGATGCGTCCAGGCGAATTCAGGCTTCGCGCAATGTGCCCAGAGCGCGTCGAGAAGGCGCTCGCTGTCTGCGAGTTCCAGCCCCTCGGCATAGGCGTTGAGGCGGCGTCCGAGATAGAGCGCCTTGCCACCCGTCACCGGATGAGTGCGCACCATCGGATGCTTCGCACCCGGCGCCTGACGCACATCGAGCACCGCGCCCGCGCCTGCGCGCAATTCGCCGACGCTCGTGGTGCTCGAATCGTGATTAGCGAGACGGCCTTCAACGGCGCGCTTCAATTCGGCGGGCAGCGTTTCATAGGCCTTGTACATATTGGCGAAGCTCGTATCGCCGCCATGGTCTGGAATTTCGAGCGAATAGAGAACGCTCGCCATGGGCGGCTCATCCACATAGGACATGTCGGTGTGCCACTCGGCTTCCTTGTCGCCCAGCGCACCGATGGGTTTTCCGTTCTCGACCACGTTCGAGATGATCCAGATTTCCGGCCGCGACTTTTCCTGCGCGCCCGCATAGTCGGTGGCGCTGGCAGGCGCGATGTCGAGCTCGCCGAAATGACGGGAGAAGCGGATGAGATCGTCGTCGGTCAGGTGCTGGCCGCGGAAGAGCAGAACGATGTGATCGGCCCAAGCCTCCTTGAGCACCGTAACATCGTCTTCGCTCAAGGGATTTGAAATATCGAGCCCGCGAACCTCAGCACCCAGCGCCGCGCCCGTTGGCAGGATTTCGATCGACATGGTCACTTCCTTCTTCGTCCAGCACCAGCAACGGGCCGCCGCTCCAGCGCGCGCCGATGATGAGCGTGCCGAAAAATGAAACACCGCCGACGGCAGCGCTCAACAGATAGGCCCGTGGTCCGAACGACTGGTAGAGCGAACCGGCGGCCAACGTCATGGCGCCCATCATAACGCCTGCCGACAGAGATGCGTAGAGGCTCTGCGCGGTGGCCGCAAGCGAACGAGGCGTCGCCCTCGCCAGAAAATGGATCGTGCCGAGATGCGCCGCGCAATACGTAAAGGCATGGAGCGTCTGAAGCGGAAAGAGCACCCAGAGCGGCGGGCTCATGGCCGTGACGCCCCAGCGCAGAACGGTTGCTGCCGCGCCCAGCGACATCATGCGCACCGCCCCCACCCGCGCCACGACGCGGCCTGAGAAGGCGAAGAGGATGATCTCCGCCACGACGCCGACACCCCACAGAATGCCGATCACCTCATTGCTGTAACCGAGCTTCTGCCAATTCAACGTGCCGAAAGCGTAATATACGGCGTGGGTCGACTGGATGAGGCTCGCGGTGACAAGGCCGACGAGGAACAGCGGCTCGCGGGCGATGGCAAGCGCAGCGTGGAGCTGACCGCCCGTCCGTGTGCTGCGCATCCGGGTTGGCACCTCGGGCGCGAGCAGATAGGCGCCCGCGAGATTGACCACAATCGCAGCGATGAGACAGGTGGAAATGATGAGCGGGCTCTGCCAGCCGAGCAGCCAGCCGACGCCCAGGCTCGCGCCGATGAAGGTGATCGAGCACCAGAGCCGCACGCGCCCATAATCTATGCCGTGGTCATGCGCCGCCTTCATGGCCAGCGCCTCGATCAGCGGCGTGATCGACGGCCAGAGCGACATGAGAAGCAGCGTGACGAGGAATATCTGCCAGAAGCCGTCGCTCACCGTGTAGAGGCAGACCGCAATCAGCGAGCCCCACGCAAGCGCAATGACCACGCGGCGGCGATTGTCGAGCCGGTCGGCGAGGAAGGCGAACAATGGCCCCGCGGCAATGCGCAGGAACATGGTCGCAGCCATGATGATCGAGATTTCCTGGGGACCGAGCCCCTTCGCCTTCAGCCAGACGGGAAAGAATGGCACCTGCACGCCCGAAAACAGGCAGAGCGAGGCATAGAAGACGGACAGGCGTAGCGCGAGCGGCATGATGTGGCCCGATGACCCTCCGAGTGACCCATTTGTCCGGGCGGATCAGTCATAGCCGATGGGATGGGCCGCGCAAGAGGGGACGCCTCCCCCCGCCGGGGGGAGGCGTCCGATTTCAGCCTAGCCGAGGGACGGGAAGACGAAGCGGCGAGCTTCGACGCTGCCGAGCAGGAAGTCCCAGATCTTCCCTTCAAGGCCGGCGGCCCAAGGAGCCTTCGAGACTTCGGCAACGGCCTGAAGCTCGATCAGCAGCTTCTTCAGGGCGTCGTTCGAGGCGTCGAGCGCGCGGACGCGGAGCGACTCGTCCTTCGTCGTGGAGGCGGCTTCGAGCCTTCCGGCAAGGTTCTTGTCATCGATGAGCTTCGCCGCTTCCGCGAAGAGTGCGCGCATCTGCACATTCTCCTGATAGCGAACATCAGCCGCGCGATCGACTTCCTGAGCGACCATCAGCATCGACATCGAGATGATGCCAACGCTTCCGAGCGTATATTCGCCGCCGAGCTGCGGGGCGATGTCCATCAGCATGGTGCCGGCGAAGCCGGCGAGCATGACATCTGCATCGGGTTTCATGCGCGGGCTTCCTTCGACAGGGCAGCGAGTTCCTTCGCGAGCACCCGGTTGTGAACGTCGGTCGGATAGATGCTCGACAGGGCGAGGATCGGATCGCGGTTCGAGCCCGATTGATATTCCTTGCCCGCCGAAATCCAGATGGCGAGACCCTTCAGCGAATTGAAGATCTCCCACCAGCGCAACGCCTTGGGATCGATCTTGAGGCCGCTGGCTTCCTGCCAGAGACGCAGGGACTCGGCGCGGGGCAGCATGCCGCCCGGAAGCTCCTTGTTGTCGAAGCCCCAGAGCGGGTCAGCCGCCCAGCACAGATCCTCGAGCGGGTCGCCGAGATGGCACATTTCCCAATCGAGGATTGCCTTGATCTCCCCTTCCGGGTTGAAGAGGAAATTGCCGGAGCGATAGTCGCCGTGCACGACGCTGATCTTCTGCGCGGGCGGCGGCGGATTGCGGCGCAGCCAGCGGATCGCGGCACGCGCGACGGGCTGCGGGCAAAGCTCATCCTCGTCGATGACCTTTTCCCATTTGTCCAGTTCGCGGCTCCAGCACTCGTCCGGCGCGACCGGATCCATCTTGAGGCCGAGCTTTTCCGGATCGGCGGCGGCGATGTGGCCGAGATGGGTCCAGAACTGCTTGCCGAGCTTCTGCGCGATGGGACCATAGGGATCGGGCGTAAAGGGCGAACCCGCCGCGCAGCCGACGATCTGCTCCATCACGAAGAAAGGCCGGTCGAGCCACTTCAGATCGGTTTCGAGATAGAGCGGCTCCGGCACGGGAAGGCCCGTGGGATGGAACGCGCGATAGGCGTTGTATTCCAGATCGCGCTCGGTCTCGATGAGGCTCGCCACCGGATCGCGACGAAGAATGAGCGGCCGCACCACGCGGTGCCCGCCCTCGTCCCACGCCGCATTGAGCCGGAAGGTTTCGCGGCTTGCGCCGCCATGGATGCGCGAAACGTCCGCGACCTCGATATTCGAGGCCTTGGGCATCTTGTGCGCGAGATAAGTAGCAAAGCGCTTTGCAAGTTCTTCCATGATGCGCCCCTCAGCCCTTGAACGGATCGAGGATGTCGCTGAAGCCGGACGGCGCATGCGGGCCGATGATGAGCTGCTCGAGAACGCCCGAGCCCGCCCGCGTCGAACCGTCGGGCAGCGTCAGCTTCGCATCGACAAAGGCCTGGATGTGGAGATGCGGCGGCACATAGCTTGGCACCTCGGAGAGCTTGAACTCCTCATAGCCGACAGCGAGCTCGCCCTTGTAGGCGCCATGCGACCATTCCGGATGCCCGTAGCCGAGGCCCAGCATGTAGAAGTTCCACTTGGGCGTGAGGTCGATGCGCGACTGGCCGGCCTTGTGGTGGTTGAGGAAGATGGTCGCGGATTTCGCGTGGCGCGATCCGGGAACGAACTGCAGCTCCGAACGGCAGTTCGGAATTTCCTCCGGCTCCCCGCCTTCCAGGCACATGACCGCGTTCTGGTTCCAGGCATCGCCATGCTCATCGTCATTGACGTGATAGAGCGTGATGCGGTCCTCGAAGTTGAGCGGCGCCCAGAGCCAGTAGAACTGGAACGGCATGGGCGGAACCATGGGCTGCGGATCGGCGGCGCCGATGGTCCGAACGCCCCATGAACGGTCGCGCGTGCCCCAGAAGACATCGCGCTTCACCTCGAAACGCTGCCCCTTCACTTCGATCCAGCCTTCGTAGGTGCCGTTCTGCGTAAGACGCGTGAGGTCCATCAGCGTGCGCGGGCCGTTGCGGCGCGTGAAGCGCGGCTCCTTCAGGGCGCGAGTGCGCGCATGGAAGGTCACATCGGCGCGAATGCCGTGCTCATTGTCGGCGACGCGGATGCGGAGCGACTGCAGCGGCTCGACGACATCGACCGAGATCGGACCGACATGCGTGTCCATGCGCTCCATGTTGAGGAAGCGCGAGGCATGGATGTTGTGCTGCACGCCGTTCACGACGACGCAGAAGGACGCATCCATGATGTTGATATGCGGGTACACGCCCAGCGCCGCGGCGAAGAAAACGTCGCCCGACTTGGTGTAGCCGTTGAAGAAATAGCGGTCGTAGAAATTGCGGTCCGTGCCGGCATAGGCGATCGGCTCCGCGGTTTGATGAATCGGAAAATCATCCGCCTTGGTAAGCATGGCAAAACCTCCCCTGGCCGGTCTTGCCGGCCGTTATTTTGGTGTTTTGTGAACAATGAAGTGCGGCATCGGCGCGGTCAACACTCGCGCCACATGCCGCTACGTCAACGAAGGAAAACCGGCGCCTCAAAAGGCGCCGGTTCTATGGTCGTTCAGTCGAGTTCGATCATGTCGAAATCGGCCTTGGGCGTCCCGCACATCGGACAGATCCAGTCGTCCGGGATTTCTTCCCATTTTGTGCCGGCAGGAATTCCCTCCTCCGGCAGACCCTCGGCTTCAAAGTAGATGAAGCCGCAGGTCCGGCATTGCCATGTCTTCATTGAAGCGACTCCCTGTTCCAGGACGCGATCAATGCATCTTGAAGCGGATCGGCACCGACTTCGGTCCGCAGACAAAATTGGCCTGCATCAGCTTGGGGGTGCCATTCAGTTCGACGCTTTCGAGGCGCGGCAGAAGCTCTTCCCACAGCACGCGCATTTCCATGCGGCCGAGATGCTGGCCGAGGCAGACATGCGCGCCATAGCCGAAGGCGACATGCTTGTTGGGCGAACGGTCGATCTTGAACTCGAAGGGATCGGCGAACACGTCCTCGTCGCGATTGCCGGACGGATAGCAGAGCATCATCCAGTCGCCCTTGGCGATTTTCTGGCCATGCACTTCGGCGTCGGCAGTCGCCGTGCGCATGAAATGCTTCACCGGCGTCACCCAGCGGATCGTCTCTTCGAGGAAGGACGGGATGAGCGAGGGATCGGCCTTGAGGCGCCTGAACTGATCCGGACGCTCGGCGATGGCCCAGAGGCCGCCCGCCGTGGTGTTCGAGGTCGTGTCGTGACCCGCCGTCGCGGCAATGATGTAGTAGGACATGGCCGCGAAATGATCGAGCGGCTGGCCGTCGATCGTCGCATTGGCGATGAGGCTGGCAAGATCCTCGCGCGGCTTGCGGCGGCGATCTTCGGTCATCTCGTTGAAATAGGTGATGAACTCACCCACCGTCTCGGCAACGGCGGCGAGACCGGCCGCCGGGTCCTTCACTTCGGCGCCGAGGCGGTTCAGCTCAGGGTCGGCGCTGCCGAAAAGTTCCTGCGTCAGCTTGAGCATGCGCGGCTCATCGACCTCAGGCACGCCAAGCACTTCCATGATGACATGCAGCGGATAGAGGAAAGCGACGTCGCGGGCGAAGTCGCAGGTATCGCCTTTCGCGGCCATGCGATCGATGAAACCGCGCGCGATCTCACGGATGCGGTCTTCGAGCTTGCGCAGGTTCTGCGGCAGGAAGGCGCCCTGGGTGATGCGGCGATAGGCCATGTGGTCCGGGTTATCCATCTGGACCAGCGAGCGGACGAGATGCGGCGAGCCGCCCATCATCTCACGCACCTTCTGATCGACCTCTCTGGGCACCAGCGTCGCGGCGCGGTCGCCATTGTGGAAGAGGTCGTTCTGACGCTCGACTTCCAGAATGTCGGCATGCTTCGTCACCACCCAGAACGGGTCGTAGTCCGCGGGCGTCGCCTGGGCCAAGGGCATTTCCTTGCGCAGGAACGAGAAGGCATCGTCGATACGCTTCCCGTCGGCATAGGCTTTCGGATCGACAATGGTATCGGCGATTTCCTGTGGAATCGTCATGGCGTCTCTGATCTCCCTGTTCTCCCGCCCCCTCCGGCAGATGACCTTGGAGGCGGGACACCGGCTTGTCCGGCGGCGTTGGTTCTTGGGATGAATGTTGCTATACGTCCAACAACTATGTAAACAAGAAAGATGATGCTCGATACCGCAAAACCTGCGCCCGCTCGCCGCACCCAGGCCGAAAGACGCGCCCAGTCAGACCAGAGCCTCCTGCTCGCGGCAGCTGAACTCATTGCAGAAGAAGGCTTTCAGGCTGCGACCTTCGAAAAGGTCGGCGCCCGGGCCGGCTATAGCCGCGGGCTCGCAAGCCAACGATTCGGCTCGAAGGACGGGTTGATCGAGGCGCTGATCGACCACCTGCACGAGCGTTCCGACGAGCTGGCAGCGGGGCTCCACATCGAAAACCTGCCCGGCCTCGAAGCGATTCTCGCATCGGTCGACGTCTATCTGCGCAACTTCGAGGAGGAGCAGGCGGTGCGCTCCTATTTCGTGGCCATGGCGGGCTCCGTCGCCACCCTCTCCCGCCTGCGCACGGCTTTCGCCGCCTCTCACCAGCGGGCGAAGGAACGCTTCCAGGCGCTCATCGAAAAGGGCCAGAAGGACGGCACGGTGGCGCTCGACCTCGTGGCCGAGACGTCGGCGCTGATGGTGGGCAGCCTTCTCCTCGGCATCAGCACGCAATGTCTGATCGATCCGACGACGGACCTTCCGAGCGTCCGTGAAGCAGCGCTTACCACGCTTCGCCGGAGCCTCGGCGCACGGAAATAGCGCGGGTCAGGCGCGCATCACCGGCTTTGCGCCGAGATCCTGATAGAAGCGCAGCAGATAGCCATCCGGGTCCTGCACGAGGAACTGACGGTGGCCTAAAAGCTCGTCGTCGCGGCGATACCACTTCTCCTCCATCGACCGGAAGAACGGAACGCCATGCGCCTCAAGCGAGGCATGCAGCGCATCGACATCGCCGACACGTATCTGGAAGTTGATGCCGCGCCCGAAAGGCGCCGCAAGCTCCGCCGTATTCCATATGCGCTCCGGATCGACGGGCTGCTCGATCATCAACTGCGCGCCTTCGCGGTTGAGAAAGGCGAAGCGTTCTTCCCCGCGCATGTAGAGAATCTCGAAGCCGAGCCTGTCACGGTAGAAGCCGAGGCTGCGATCGAAATCGCTTACATATAGTTCCGGGACGAGCGGATTGAGGTTCATGGCAGGCCCAACATCCGCAGAAAGTCATCGACCGCGCTCGTATAGCCGCTCGGAAGGCCAAGCTCTTCATTCACCTCTCGATGCGTGAGCGCGACCGGATACACGCTGGCGCGGCCGCCGAGCGATCTCGCTTTCTCCGCGAAGGCGCGGCCCTGCGGGCAGGAATCTTCGCGCTTTGTCGAGCAGACGATGAAGATGGGCTTCGGACGCCCCGTCAGGCGGTGATAGGGCGACGCCTTTTCCCAATAGGCGGGATCGTCGCCAAAGGCGCGGTCATAGAAACGGTAGTGCTTGGCGTTCATGATCTCAGGCACATTCATCGCGCCGCTGTCGAGCGATACCGTACCGAGCCACGGCTTCGCGCCCTGCGCCGACGCAATGCTCGTATCCGCCGTCAGCAGCATCACCAGATGCGCGCCCGCCGAATGCCCCATCAGCACCACCCGCGCCGGGTCGCCACCCCATGAAGCCGCATTGTTCTGCACGAAGGCGAGCGCCCGGGCGACATCATCGGCCTGCGCTACGGGATCGGCGTCCGGCACCATGCGGTAATTGACCGACACGAAGATCACGCCCTTGGGCACCCAATGCGCGACCTTGTTTTCGACCACACGCCCCATTTCCTTGTCGCCCACGGCCCATGCGCCGCCATGCACCATGAAGATGATCGGCGCGCCTTTCGCACCCGCCGGCATGAAGACGTCGAGGCGCTGGTCCTTGGCCGCGCCATAGGCGATATCGCGCTCGACCTTCGTGCCTGCCGGAATATCGGGGCGTTTGGAGAAGAGCCCCGCAGAGGCCGGGACTGAAATCAACAAGGCGACGATCAAGGAAAGAAACCGGAACGCCCGCAGTCTCATGAAAATCTCCTCAGGTCCGTTTTGCCCCATGCCGCAGCGGCATTTCCGTCGGCTTGGGCGATTGCAATTCTTCGCCTAGACTGCGCGCCACCAACATGCCCGCTCAAGGAAACAGATCCATGAAACTCTGGCTCACCATCGGCGCCCTGTCGGGCTTTTTCGCCGTCGCACTGGGGGCTTTCGGCTCTCATGGTCTCGCCCATCGCGTACCGCCGGAGCAGATTACCACCTTCGAAATCGGCGTCCGTTACCATATGTATCATGCGCTCGCGCTGTTCGCGGTCGCCTGGCTCGCATCGCGCGATCCAAGCGCGCTCGTCTCGACGGCGGGCTGGGCCTTCGTCGCGGGCATCGTGCTTTTCTCCGGGTCGCTCTATTTCCTTGGACTGACGGGTAGCAAGGCGCTGGTGCTGGTCACGCCTCTGGGCGGCGTCGCTTTCATGATCGGCTGGCTCTGCCTTTTCGCTGCGGGGCTCAAACTTCCCTCCGCCGGATAAGAGCCCCGCTGGACAGGTCCGCCGCCGCTCCCTATCCTGTCGCTATACCACGGTCCATTTTCGTGGAAAGACCCGAAAACGGGCAAAGGGAGGCAGTATGGGCGAACAGGTTCTGATCATCGGTGCAGGGATTGCAGGGCTCTCAACGGCGCTGGCGCTTGGCGCATCGGGCCGCGAGATTGTCATCATCGACCGCGACCCGCCGCCGCCGGAAACCTCCGCCGACGAAGCATTCGAGCAATGGGAGCGCAAGGGCGTGGGCCATCTGCGTCACAGCCATGCCTTCCTCGCCCGGCTGCACAAGCTCATCCGCGACAATTACCCGGACCTGATGAAGGACCTGCTCGCCGCGGGTTGCGTCGAGATCGGCTTTGCCGAAAACATTCCGCCGAAACTCCGCCACCTCTATGTGCCGCAGCCGGAGGATGACGACCTCACCATCCTGACCAGCCGACGCACGACGCTCGAACTCGTGATGCGCCGCTATGTCGCCCGCCAGCCGCATATCCGCTTCCTCACCGGAACCCGCGTGCGCGGGCTCATCACCGAGCGCAGCGCCGATGCGTTGCGCGTGCGCGGCGTGATCGCGGAGGATGACGACGCGGGACGGCGCGAGATTTTCGCGGACATCGTGGTGGATGCCGGCGGCAAGAACAGCCTCGGCGTCGATTGGCTGCGCGAAAAAGGCGCCACCATCGACGAAGTGGCCGCGCCCGCGGGCATCGTCTATTTCACGCGGCATTATCGCCTGCGCGACGGCGTGGAGCCGCCCGAGCGCGGCGACGCGCCGGGTGCCGCCGACATGCGCTACATCAAATACGGCCTCTTCCCCGCCGATAATCGCTGCTTCTCGATCACGCTCGCAGTTCCGGAAACCGAAATGGAAATCCGCCGCAGCATCGTGAAGCCCGAAACCTTCGATGCCATCTGCGCCGAGATTCCCGGCATCGCCAAATGGACGGCGGCGGAGACATCGGAGCCGAAGGGCCGCGTCTATGGCATGGGCGAGCTGGTGAGCCGCTGGCGCTACATGGTCAAGGATGGCAAGCCCGTCGCCCTCAACTATTTCCCCATCGGCGACGGTCTCATCCGCACCAATCCGCTCTACGGGCGCGGCTGCTCCTTTGCCGCCGTGTCGGCGCATATCCTGCGCGACGTGCTCGAGGAAACGCGCGACGCGGCTGAACGCGCCGTCAAATACCACGCGAAGGTCGATGCGGAGCTGCGCCCCTATTACGACACGATGGTGCAGCAGGACATGGCCGCGATCCGCACCGCGAAGAACGCGCTCGATCCCGACTACAAACCAGGCTTCAAGGCGCGGCTCATCGGCAGCTTCGTCGAGGATGGCATGATGACCGCCATACGCTCCGACATGCAGCTGATGCGCGCCTTCATGCGCGGCTTCCACATGATCGAGCATCCCTCGCTCTGGCTGAAGAATCCGTGGAACTTCACAAAGGTTCTTTTCATTTGGGCGAAGGGCAAGAAACGCAACGCCGCCTTCTATCCGCCAAAGCTCGGGCCCGGCCGTCGCGAAATGCTGTCCAAGCTCGGCCTTTCGCCGACGGCGGATTTCGAGCGGCTGAAGACGGCGGCTTAACCTGCGCGTGCCGGAGACCGATCGATAACTCGGTGTCATCCCGGGCTTGTCCCGGGAACCAGGGGCGACAAGCACCGAACAAGCTGCCCCTGGACCCCGGGACAAGCCCGGGGTGACAGCAAAATTTGGAGTGGGAGGACTATCATGGCATTTCCAGAGCCGTACTACGTCAAGACGAACGGCATCGACATGGCCGTTTATGAACAGGGCCCGAAGGACGGCGTGCCGGTGGTGTTGTGCCACGGCTTTCCCGAACTCGCCTATTCATGGCGGCACCAGTTGCCCGCGCTTGCCAAGGCTGGCTTCCGCGTCATCGCGCCGGACCAGCGCGGCTATGGCAACACGGTGGGCCCAAAGGGGCCGGAAGCCGTGCCGCTCTACGACATGAAACACCTGACGGACGACCTCGCCGGAATGCTCGACGCGCTCGGCCTCGAAAAGGCGATCTTCGCGGGCCATGACTGGGGCGGCATCGTCGTCTGGCAGATGGCGCTGCGTCATCCCGACCGCGTGTCAGGCGTCATCGGCGTCAACACGCCCTTCATGCCGCGCTCCCCTATCGATCCCATCGAAGGCATGCGCGCCGTCTTCGGCGAGGACATGTACATCGTCTTCTTCCAGAAATATGGCGAGGCCGATGCGCTGCTCGACAAGGACGTCGCCCGCTCCATGCGCTTCTGGTATCGCAAGAGCGGCATGACGCTTGCCGAGTTCGACGCGCGGCCCGCGTCTGAAAAGAATCTCGCCTTCCTCAAGGGTTTCGCGGCGGATGAAAGCCTCTGGCCGGGCAAGGTGCTGCTCAACGAGGAAGAGCTCGCCTATTACACAGCCGCCTTCAAGAAATCGGGCTTCACCGGCGGCATCAACTGGTACCGGAACTTCTCCCGCAACTGGAAGGACTCCGAAGGTCTCGTCGAGAAGGTGAGCGTGCCGAGCCTTATGATCTCGGCGGCGGACGACATCGTGCTCCGGCCTTCAATGGCGGACGGCATGGAGCAATTTGTTCCAGACCTCGAAAAGCATGTAATCCCTGAGTGCGGGCACTGGACGCAGGCAGAGCAGCCGGAAGCGCTCAACCGGCTGATGATCGACTGGCTGAAGCGCCGCTTCGGCTGATCCCTCGTATCGACAAGCGCCCCGGGACCGAATCCGGGGCGTTTTCGCATGCCCAGAAAGCGGCTTACATAATTGTTAGTGGGTTGTTGCAATCCCCCCTAGCCGCTATGATCCGCCGCCATTTTGAATGCGACGCAGCATGGGGTACATGAGGGGTTAGCCCCGATTTGACCGCGCCGACTGCGGCGACGAAATAAGACAAGGAAGACGACGCATGTCGCAGCAGGCGCTGGAACGGGAAGACGCGGCAGAAGCTCTGATCGAGCCCGTGCCCGCCCCCGAAAAGACGGACAAGCATTCGAAGCTCGCGGCCATCGCGGGCGACCGGCCGCTTCGCATCCTGCTGCCGAGCTACCGCTCGAACCCGACCACGGGCGGACAGGGCGTCTATATGCGCCACATTTCCAAGGCGCTGGCCGATATGGGCCACCAGATCGACGTGATCTCCGGCCCGCCCTACCCCGAGCTCGACCCCCGCGTGAAGCTCATCAAGCTCCCCTCGCTCGATCTCTATGCCAATCCGCATCCGATCCTGTCGCTCCGACCCTGGATGCTCGCCTGGCCGATCGACCTCTATGAATGGTGGAGCCACGCCACCGGCGGTTTCTCCGAGCCCTACACATTCTGCGAGCGCATGGCGCGCTATGTGCGCGGCACGGTTCAGGACTACGACATCTGCCACGATAACCAGACGCTCGGCTGGGGCCTGCTGAAACTCCGCGACATGGGCCTGCCCATCGTCGGCACGATCCATCATCCGATCACAATGGATCGCCGCATCGACATCGAACACGCAAAGACGCTGACGCTGAAGATCCTGAAGCGCCGCTGGTACTCGTTCCTCGACATGCAGATCAAGGTCGCGCGCGAACTCGATCCGCTGATTGTCGTTTCCGAGAGCACACGCCGCGACATCGTGAGCGAATTCGGCGTGAAGCCCGAGCGCACGCGGCTGGTGCTGCACGGCATCGACCACATCCAGTTCCGTCCCCTGCCGCATATCAAGCGCCGCGACGACCTGATCGTCGCCTGCGCCAGCGCCGACGTGCCGCTGAAGGGCCTCATCTATCTCATCCGCGCCTATGCGGAACTGCTGAAGACGCGGCCCAACCTGAAGCTCAAGGTCATTGGCCGCCTGCGCGAAGGCAATACGTCCGACGAGCTGCGCGCCTTCGGCATCATGGACAAGGTGGAGTTTGTCGGCGGCATTACCGACGAGCAGATCACCGAGATTTACGCGGAAGCGACCATGGCGATTTCGCCCTCCGTCTATGAAGGCTTCGGCTTTCCCTGTGGCGAAGCCATGTCCTGCGGCACGCCGGTCATCGCCACCACGGGCGGCTCGCTGCCGGAAGTCGTGGGCGATGCGGGCCTCGTCGTGCCCCATTCCAATCCGCCGGCGCTCGCTCAGGCGATCGCCACCCTGCTCGACGATCCGGAACTGCGCGCCCGTCTCGGCGCGGCCGGCCGCGAACGCATTCTCAAGAATTTCAAATGGGAACGCGCCGCACGCGAGGTCACCGAAATTTACAGGCAGACAATAGCTGATGCAGACCGTCGATCTGAACGTGCTAGGGCTTAAAGAGGGCGACCGCGCGCTCGACCTCGGTTGCGGCAGGGGACGCCATGTCCATGCCATGTATTTTCACGCTCGCTGCCATGTGGTCGGCATCGACCTCGGCTTCGAGGATGTGAAGCATACGCGCGACGGCTTCGCCGCCTGTTTCGGCGCGTCGGACGAGACGCCGGGCAAGCCCGGCCTCTTCCCGGCCTGGACGGATGCGGACGAAATCAACAAGCATCACTATTCGCTCTCGGTCGGCAACGCCCTGTCCCTGCCCTTCGCGGACGGCACGTTCGACAAGATCATCTGTTCGGAAGTGCTGGAGCACATTCCCGACTACCGTCAGGCCGTGAACGAAATCGAGCGCGTGCTGAAGCCGGGCGGAACGCTGGCGATCAGTGTGCCCCGCTTCTGGACCGAATGGGTCTGCTGGGCGCTTTCCGACGACTATCACAATGAGCCCGGCGGCCATGTTCGCATCTTCAAGGAAGGCGAACTCAAGGGCGCCGTCGAAGCCAAAGGTCTTAAGCATTTCTACCGGCATTGGGCGCATGGGCTTCACTCGCCCTATTGGTGGCTCAAATGCGCCTTTGGCGTGAAGCGCGAGGATGTGCCTGCGGTCAACGCCTACAAGCGCTTTCTCGAATGGGACATTCTGGAGCGGCCATGGCTGACGCGCGCGCTTGAAAAGGTCGCCGCGCCGCTGATGGGCAAGAGCGTCGTTCTCTACTTCACCAAGGGAACGGCATGACGCATCTGACCTATGGCGATCCGATCCCGGAAGATTTCTTCGACGGCGCCCGCTCCCGCATTCTGGACCTGCAGCGCGATAATGGCGCGATCCCCTGGTATGACGGCGGCGTCATCGATCCGTGGAACCATACGGAAGCGGCCATGGGCCTCACCGTCATCGGCGAGATCGAACGCGCTCGCCTCGCCTTCCGCTACCTGATGGAAACGCAGTTGAAGGATGGCTCCTGGTGGGGCCAGCTCGGCAGCGCCGTGCCCTTCGACGAGGACGACCACTACACGGGCGGCGACGAAGGCGCGGGCAAGCCCATCCGCGACACGAATTTCACCGCCTATATCGCGACCGGCGCCTGGCACCATTATCTCATCACGCGAGACAGGCAGTGGCTCGGCACGATCTGGCCACATGTCGAAGCGGCGATGCAGTTCGTCGTCGCGCATCAGAGCCCGCATGGCGACATTCGCTGGGCCGCGAACGATCCGCATACGCCGGAAGACGACTCGCTGATCACCGGCTCGTCCTCTATCTACAAAAGCCTCGAATGCGCGATCCATATCGCGCAGGAACTCGGCAAGTCCTCGCATGACTGGGCGGCGGCCCGCACGCGTCTCGGCGAGGCCCTGCGCGACAAGCCGCATCGCTTCGACCGCACATGGGAGTCGAAGGCGCGCTATTCGATGGACTGGTACTACCCCGTCCTCGCCGGCGTCATCACGGGCGAGGCCGCGCGCCGCCGCCTCGCCTCCAAGTGGGACATCTTCGTTGCCGAGGGCAAGGGCTGCCGCTGCGTGCTCGACCAGCCCTGGGTGACGGTCGCCGAAAGCGCCGAACTCGTCATGGCGCTGCTCGTCGCGGGCGAGCGCCAGAAGGCGGAAGCGCTGCTTTCATGGCAGCATCAGTGGCGCGCCGATTGCGGCGCCTACTGGATGGGCTATCAGTTCGTCGAGAATGTCGCCTGGCCCGCCGAGAAGCCGGCATGGACAGCAGCGGCCGTCATCCTCGCGACAGACGCCGTGACCGGCACGACGCCCGCTTCGCGGCTTTTCGCCGAGCGGACGTTGGCGGAAGCGGCGGAGTAGCGACGGATGAACCGCCAGAGACCAACGAAGAAAAGGTCGCTCTGGTTCTGCATCGCTCTTTCCGCCATCGCCACCGTCACTTATGGATCTCAAGGACACGCCTCACCATGCGAGGGCATAGATCGCAGCCTTACCGCAGAGCGTAAGGCTGCTTTGGTTCCGGCAATTTCCGAGCAACTGCATTTGCCAAAAGTGGAAGTTCTTCAATCGTTCAGAAACAACGATTGGAACATTATCTATGTCGAGACATTCGTGTCTGATGAGACGTTTCTCTTCTTTTCCGGCGATCCGCTCAACAATCACTACATCACAAAATGGAGCGGCGGCGCATCTCCCTCCGAAGAGAAAGACATAAAGGTATGGGTGAAGAAAAACCTGCCCAACATCCCCGAGAAACTGGCCGGTTGCTTTGCATATCACGTCACACGCGATCGCGGCATGTAACGGACGTTCGCGGAAACGACGGAGTAGATACTCCCGCTTCACGGCGGCTCCATCCGGATAACGCGACCGCTCTCCCTCGCTAAAGCTGCCACGCGATCATATTCGCTTTTGGATATTGTCGTGAAGGCAATCCGCTCGTCCAAACCTCTTCGAAGCAAGAGCACGTAGCCGCAAGTACTTTCGAGATAAAGATTACCGTCAGATGCAAGCGGGATATCGACATCACCACCGTTGGCGTAATCGCTTGCCGCTTTTTCCATCAGCCCTCGCAATGACGGCGTGAATGCTGCCTTAAACTCTCGCTTCTCCAGAGATGAAAATCTGGAATAGCAAATAGAATTCTCGTTCGGCGCATCGCTGCAGCCCGCCAACGCGATCAATGCAATCAATGACAACTGCGCAGCTATCGACTGTGTACGGTCAAAATTGCTTGTCATCATCCCCCCAAAAGAAAACCAACCTCAGTATATAGAGGCTCTGCGGCGGGATCACGCGGACATAGGCCAATGGGCGCCCTCATCCGGCGGAAGACGTGGATGACCCGGTCAAGCCAGAGCCATGACGATTATGGTTGAGCGGGCGATTACCCCAACCGCCTCAACACCCGCAGACTCTTTACCGCCCTTTCCTCCGCAAAGAGGTTCGACGCCAGCGCCATCATAAAGATCTCATGCGGCGGGCGGCCGCCGTCTTTCGGGTCGGGAAAGACGTCGTGGATCGCGAGGATGCCGCCCGGGACGACGCGCGGGGCCCAGTGGCGGTAGTCGGCAAGCGCCGGTTCCATACCATGCCCGCCATCGATGAAGACCATGCCGAGCGGCGTCGCCCAGCCCTTCGACGCGACCGTCGAGGGCGCGACGATGGGAACCACCGTGTCTTCGAGCGCGGCCATGCGGAGCGTGCGGCGGAAGATCGGGAAGGTGTTGAGCTTGTCGGTCTCGGGATCGTAGAGGGCCGTGTCGTGATACTCCCAGCCCTTCTGGTTTTCCTCCGAGCCGTAATGATGGTCGAGTGCGTAGAGCACCGCGCCGTTCTGCTGGCAGGCTGTGCCCAGATAGACCGTCGACTTGCCGCAATAGGAGCCGATTTCGAGGCAGGGGCCGAGCTTCGAGGCCTCAAGAGCCGCATCGTGAAGCGCCCAGCCCTCTTCCGCGTCCATGAAACCCTTCACGGCCTCGATATCGATGGGAAGTCGGCGGGCGGTCATGGCGGCCTCATGTGTCGGAAATATGGGCTCATGGGTGCCACGTCCCGCAAGTCCGGGCAAGCGCGGACACATGGTAAGCAAAAGGTAAGCAATCGCCCGGATAATTGAGCGATCTTTCCCAAGTCCGGCGGAACCATGATGAGCGAACCGGCCGACGCCCAGAACGATTTCGACGAGATCGAAAGCGCCGTGATGGAGAGCCCGCGCGGGCGCTGGTTTCTGGCCGAATTCGCGCGCCGCGCCCGTGCTGCGGATACCGATCGCCTGCTCGAAGCGATCGAACGGCGCGGCGATGCCGTCGAACACGCGAAATCCGCTGCCGATATAGACGCGCTCTATCGCGATCTCGAAGACATGCGCCGCTCCATCGTGGAAACGCAGCAGAACCTCGCTGCCACCAAGCCGCGCGAGGGCTTCATTCTGCGCCCCGTCGATCCCGCGCAGGACGCGGAGGCGATTGCCGCCTCCGCTGAACGGGCGACACTCGACATTCTGGCTGCCGTCGAGCGGCTGCAGGACATTGGCGAACAGTTGCGGCGCAAGGGCGCCGATGGCGACCTCTGCGACGAGATCGAGACCCATGCGCGGGGCATTTTCATGGCCGCGTCCTTCCAGGACATCACGGGCCAGCGCACGACGAAGCTGGTGGCGGGCCTCCGCTACCTCGAGCAACGGCTCAATGCCATACTGGCGCATGAACGCGGAAAGACGGTCCGCGCCGCAGACTAACGCGCCGCCGGCACTTCGAAATTGATGCAGCCGACACCCCAGACCGGCGCTCCGTTCACGATGCGGCAGTTGAGCCGCGTCAGCGACAGAGGCGCAATCTCGATGCGGAGCGATGTTGCGGGATCGAGGCCGAGCGCGTGGCCGATGGCGGCGCGGATCGTCGCGGCGTGAGCGACGGCAACGATGGAGTGGCCCGCATAATGCGCGGTCAGGCGGTCCACAGCGCCAGCGACGCGGGCGGCGAGATCGGCGAAACTCTCGCCTTCCGGCGGACGGATATCGGCGGGGTTCGTCCAGTCGAGGCCGCGGTTCGCCGCATAGACGTCATTATGCCCGCGGCCCTGCCACACGCCGTAATTCTGTTCGGTCAGATCCGGTATCTCGATCGGATCGACGCCGGGTTTCAGCGCCAGCGCCGTCGCTCGCGTGCGGCTCAGCGGCGTTGCCATCCATACAGCGACGGGCGGAAGCTGCCGCGCGAGCACCGAGGCCACGACCGGGTTCACCGGCTCGCAGGCGACGTCGAGCTGGCCATAATAGCGCGACTCCTGCCCCTGCACGGAAGCATGCCTGATCCAGATCCAGTCCGTGCGGCTTGGCAAGCTCATTATGCGCGGGCCATCATTCCGGTGTGTGGTGCGTCTGAGGATCGCTGCCCTTCGGAAAGAAGTCGGGCTTGTCCTCAAGATCGTACCAGGGGTCACAGATCATCTGTCCCTTGGCGTCGAAGATCGGATAATTCGAAAGCCCGATGGCGCGTTCCGTGCGCTTGATGACGCACATATGGAGCGGCATCCCCTTCGCCTTCCATGTCTCGAACAGATTGGCCCGCACCACCATGAACATAAGGTCGTGGCCGTTCCAGAGCTTCGAGAAGTCGTCCATCTGCATCACATACTGGCTGACGTCTTCCTGCGTCATGCCGAAGTCGAATTCGGCCCTGTTGTTCACGACGATGACCTTGTCCTTGATGTAAACCGGCAGGTCATAGAACAAGGTGCCGACGCTCGCCACGCGCTCGCCATGCTGGCGATAGGTATTGATGACCTCGGCCACCGGCTTGATCGAGTTGGGGTCGGCCTTCGAGGCGACGAGGCTGACGCCGATCCAGCCTAGCGCGCCCGCGACGATGACGCTCGCGAAAGTCGCGCGCATGCCGAAGCGGCGCGACATGAACAGCGCCGCAAGCGAAGTCACGATGAAGAACGCCGACATCGTGAAAACGAGCGGCCTCACCAGATCGAGATAGGGCCCGACATCGCCATTCGCCCGCAAGGCGGGAATATTGTAGGCGACCGGCACCGCAAGGCCGAGAAGGCCGAAGACGCCAGCGAAGAAATAGCGCCCGACCGGCAGCGCATCCGGCAGTCCCGCCTCAATGCGCGGCGCGACGACCCTGCCGACGAGCAGAGCGAGCGGCGGAAAGATCGGAAGGATGTAAGGCGGCAGCTTCGAACTCGACACCGAGAAGAAGATGAAGATGACCGCGGCCCAGACGAGGAAGAAGAGTTCCACCGGCTTTTCGCCGCGCGTCTTCCAGCTCGACGGGAGCGCATCCTTGACTGCATGCCAGAGATAGCCTGTCCAGGGCAGGAAGCCGACGGCAAGAATGGCCACGAAATAATAGATCGGTCCGTCACGCCGATGCACATCCGTCGTGAAGCGCATCAGATGCTCATGGACGAAATAGAACCACAGGAAATCATGGTTCCGCATCGCGGCCAGCACATGCCATGGCGTCGCAATCAGCAGGAAGAGCAGAATGCCCGAAGGACAAAGCGCGCGGCGAACGAAGGACCAGCGGCCGGACAGCGCGATCCAGACCAGGCCGACCGCGCCCGGCAGCACGAAGCCGATGAGCCCCTTTGATAGAACCGCGAGTGCGGCGGCGACATGCCCTGCCCGCGCCCACCAGATCGCGCGCTTTTCGTCCTTCTCCTCTGCCGACAGGAGGAAGGCGAAGAGAGACGCCCCCATCGTCACGCTCTCCAGCATGTCGAGGATGATGAAGCGCGCCAGCGCGTAATAGAGAAGCGTCGTTGCCAGGATGGCGGCCGAGACGAGACCAGCCGTTCGCCCATAGAAGCGGCGGCCCACGCCATAGGTCATCAGGCAGCCCGCGAAACC
>Ga0255338_1001419_pt1 | contig 45652 bp, 41 predicted proteins | sample MeOH1_35cm_T4_19_FD_203715 | JGI IMG/M metagenome (GOLD analysis project Ga0255338, IMG submission 203715) | Sandy soil microbial communities from University of British Columbia, Vancouver, Canada - MeOH1_35cm_T4_195 | ecosystem: Engineered > Artificial ecosystem > Sand microcosm > Unclassified ...
GACCAACAGGTTCACGCGGGCCAGGCCATGATGCTCTGGGCGACGGTGGGCCTCGGCGTTTGGCTCGCTCACGTTGCGCAATCTTGCGGTGACCCGCCGGAGCCATCCTCATGAATCACCGACCGCCGACTTCAGTTCCCCTGGTCCTCCTCAACCAGGGCCACGCCAAGGTCGACGCAGCTTCGAGCTCAGGTTTCAATCGCCGTATGAGGGCCCCGTTTTGCCATTTCCCTAGGACCGGAGGGCCGCGTGGATCTCAATGCCGCGAGCGATCGCATGAGGAACACCTACCTTGTTAGCTCGGGTGATGGTGGGGCGAGATTACGCAGTGCCTATCGCGCGGGCCACCTGAGAAAATGCTCCTGTAGCGCTCGGTCTGTCTGTATCGGACTGACCTAGCCCACCGTCGAATGCCGTCTCGTCGGGTTGTAGAACCTCTCGATGAAACGCACGAGCCTGCTCCCTGGACCGGTACACTTTTCTTGCAATTCGTTCTGTCTTCATTGAACTGAAGAAACTCTCCATCGCCGAGTTGTCCCAGACCTCGCCGGCGCGGCTCATGCTGCAGGTGATGCCTTGCTCCTTGAGCAACTCCTGGAAGTGCTCACTGGTGTATTGACTGCCCTGGTCGGAGTGATGCAGCAACGCAGCCGGCTTGCCTCTGCGCCACACGGCCATCATCAATGCATCGGCCACCAGTTGCGAGGTCATGCTGTCGTGCATCGACCAGCCCACGATCCGGCGCGAGTACAGGTCCATCACCGCAGCCGACTACAGCCAGCCTTCAGCAGTCCAGATGTAAGTGAAGTCGGCCACCCATTTCTGGTTGGGCGCACTCGCTACGAATTGGCGATCCAGGATGTTGTCGGCGATTGCGCTGCGAGCGCCCTTGGGCAACCCTCTGCGACGCGGCCTGGCGCGCAACGCCTGCTCGCGCATCAGCCGCTCGATGCGGTGCAGTCCGCCGCGCTGACCCAATGCCAGCACGTCGTGCCACACCCGCCTCGCTCCGTACGTGCGGTCGCTGCCCACGAAGCTTTGACGCACCTGGCGTCCCAGCACTTCGTCGTCCAGACTGCGATTCGGGCATCCACTTGCGCAATACGTTCTGACGAACATCAAGGTCGCGAGCGGCCTGCGCCACCGATACACCTCTGTCCTCCACCAACTTCACAGCCTCAAGCTTGAACTCCCGGCTGAATTGCCTTCTCATTCCCATGAACTTTGAATCTGACTCGCTTGCCACCATGGTGAAGCGGCTTGGCTTCACCGCGAGCCGTATCTGGACGCCGGAGGTGTTGAACGAGATGTACCTGTCAAATCGTGCCGATGGACTGCACATCGGCGCCGGGCCGGGGGCGCCTGATGCTCGCCTCCGTCTAGGGGCTCGCGACGCCACGGCTCATAGTTGTTGTTTCGCAGTTCACTAAACCACTCGGTGCGGCTGCGGCACTAGCACGTTGCCGGGCCCCGTCGCCTTCTGCAGGTTCGAACTGAGCGCGCAGACGATGACAGTGGAATGCGCGACGCGTTGAATACGTCATCCTGCACTACGAGATGTGGATGCCTCAAACGGTCTTTCAGTGCATCTGGTGCAAGCCAGTAGAGGCTCCCACGGAGCATTGGCGCTTCTTGGGGCCCGTTTGTCTCAGACGTCTGCAGCATTGTGCGCGCGGCGCATGCGAGCGCGACGGCTCCATGAGAGCAAATGCCCCCTGCACCTGGCGCTCAAGACGCTGGTCAATGCTCCGTATAGCTGCTTTTTGGCCGAAAGCAGTCGTTCAAACATTCCGGACCCCTCGTACCGCTGCGATTGTCGACTCTTCTCCCCCTACCCAAACGCTCTTTCCCCTGCCCTACTACGGCAGGGTTGCGCCCCTCATGGCTTGGGTGAAACGGAGTCCACCAAACGCAAGCAGCGGCGCGGATTCCCGGTGACCTGGAGCATTTACCCCACATCGCACCCCACGTCACAGAGCGCTGGCGCGCCGACTGAATGGACGAGCTCGCTGTCGAAATTTTCCCTCAGAGGTTCATGGGAGGCGTGCGACCGAGGACACGTGTGTGTAGCCGCGCGGCGCGTACTGGGTATCCAAACGTGCCTTACGGAGGCGGCAAATGTAGATGGCCATCTCGCCCTCTATTCGACCGGCGGGATCCATCCGGAGCGCTCGCCGGCACTGCGTGCCGACTCACTTCGGCGATGGCATTACGGCGAACGGCTTCAAGCTCATCGACACTTTGGACACTGACGTGCAGGTCGCGCAACAGCCCATCGGATAGAGCATAGACCCAACCGTGCAGCGTAAGGTGCTGCCCGCGTGACCAGGCATCGCGGATCACTGTTGAATTAGCAACATTGACAACCTGCTCGATCACGTTCAACTCGCAAAGGGCCGCGTGCCGATTTTCCGGGGCGAGACTCTTGAGCAGATCGGCGTGGCGGTTGCGAACGTCCTTCACATGCTGGAGCCAGACGTCGGCAAGACCGATGCGCTGGTCTTCGAGTGCCGCCAGGACGCCACCGCAGCCATAGTGACCCACAACCATCACATGCTCGACCTTCAATTGATCCACGGCAAACTGAATCGTGGAAAGGCAATTGAGGTCGGAAGAGACGACGACATTCGCTACGTTGCGGTGCACGAAGACTTCGCCGGGCTCCAGGCCGCAGATCTGATTGGCCGGCACCCGACTGTCCGAGCATCCGATCCACATGTACCGTGGACACTGTTGCTGCATCAGCCTGCGGAAGAATCCCGGACGGTCGTTTTCCGTGCGCAATGCCCACTCACGATTTCGTTCGAACAGATCTAGCAGAGAAGATGTGCTCATACAAGTGACCTGAAAGCCAGCAAGGCGCCGCTTGCGACCAGCATCGCGCAGACCAGCCGCGCGAGAAGCTCAACGGGGAAATAACGGGCGAGTCGATTGCCGAGCGCGACTCCAATCCCCGAAATCGCCAAGAATCCGAGCCATCGTAGCCACAGCTGCCCGTCCGCAAGAGCGCCACGCATTGAAATGACTCCGACCGCCGCCGCAGCACAGACTACCATCGCAGTCGGTGTGGTAGCGCGCACTGCGTGCACGCTTTCCAGTCGTCTCTGCAGCCATGCAAGGACCACGGGCCCGGCGGTCGCGAACATGACCTCGATGAACCCCGCACCGACTCCGGCGGCGGCTCGCCATCTTCTGTCCGCAACCGGCGCCCTTCGCCCGGCATGCGCGAGCGCCCGGATGCCGACGGCGGCGATGTAGACGCCAAGGCCGAGCAGCGGCCACTGCGGCGCCACCGAGCCCTGCAGCCATAAGCCCAACAAGCTTCCGACGACCATGCCGGGAAGCAGGCGGCCGATTTCGCCGAAGTCGACGTGCTTCAGGTTCAACCAACCAAACAGAACCGATGCCGGGATGTCTAGCAGAAGCACGAGCAGCACCACCTCGGTCAGCGGCCACACCCAGGACAGCAGAGGAACGATGACCAGCGCGGAGCCAAATCCGATGACTCCGAGCACCAAGTAACCGCCCAGGACGACCAGGCACGCGTAAAAGAGTTCGGGGGTCACAGGCGAGCGCGGAAAGCCTCCACCACGCGAAGTGCGGACAGACCTCTCGCCGCCTGGGCGAGCTCGTCAAAAACGGGCACGCCGCTTTCGATGGCCCGCAGGCGATAGTCGCGCTTGCGCTCCTCGGTTTCCGCGTCACCGTCCGACCGCAGGACCAGCGCAATGTGCATTCCGGTGCGGTCCGTTTCGCGCACCCGCATCGCGGCCTTGATGATGTTGCCGAGCATGTCCACGTGCCTGAACCCGAGGATGACGGTCATGTTCACGTGGATCACCAGCACATCGGCGACGCCGCTGGCGGCAACCGCGGAGATGATGCGCTCCGCGACGCGGCCCTCGTCCTGTTGCAGAGCGCCCGCAGGCACATCGATGGGGTTAGCCACGGAGGCACCCGCGGGAAGAGACAGAGCCTCTAATGTCGCCAACGTCTGCGAATCAAACGCGGCGATCGAGAAGCCTGCTCGGTCGAAAGCGTCTGTGCCGAGCACGCTGGTTCCCCCGCCGTTCCCGAAGAGGACGGCGCGGGTGGATTCCGTGGCGCGCGGTGTGAGGCACTGCAGCGTCAGCAACGTATCCAGGAATTCATCGAGCGTGTCCACCAGGGGCATGCCCGCCTGCCGGGACAGCGCTTCCCACGCGCGTTGGCTGCCAGCCAGTGCGCCGGTATGCGAGGCGGCTGCACGCTGGCCCTGGCTCGTCCTGCCACCTTTAAGCAGCACAACCGGCTTGCGCGCGTTGGCCCGGCGAAGTACTTCGAAGAGGCGTCGGCCCTCTCGTGTTCCTTCTAGGTAGAGCCCAATCACTTTTGTCGTCGGGTCTTCGAGCATGTACTCCACCAGCTCCGCGGCGCCGAGGTCAGCGGCATTGCCGATCGTCACAAGGCCACTGAACCTCAGGCCCCTGCTTTGGCCGCGCCGGATGATGTCGATACCCAGTCCACCGCTTTGGCAGACGATGCCGACAGGCCCTGGCTCGGCGAGCGTCTTCTCGGTAAATGTCACCCTCGCAGCTGGCGAATACACCCCCAGACAGTTGGGACCGATCAGACGCGTTCCGGCCTCGCGCGCCGCGGCGACGAGATCCGACTCCAGCGCGGCGCCATCCTCGGTCTCGCCGAAACCGCTGGACATCACTTGCGCAAATTTCACCTTACCGCGGCCGCTGCGCAATACATCGGGCGCGTTGCGCGCCGCGACCGCCACATAGGCGTAGTCAACCTCGCCCGGCACATCCGCCAGGGAGCGGCACGCCTGCAGACCTTCGACTTCGGCAGCCGTGGGATGGATGGGAACGATGCGCCCGGCATAGCCGAAGTTGCGCAGGTTGCGAATAAATCGGTTCCCTCCGCTGACCGTGCTCGCGGACGCCCCGACGACCGCAATCGTCCGTGGGTGGAACAGGGGTGTGAATTGTTCGAGAGTGGTCATGCCTTGGCGCCAGTGTCTTTCAGTATGAAACGCGCATCGACGGCCACGGCCGATTGGCGCGAAACGATGAGAGGGTTGATGTCAATCTCGGCGATTTCGTCCTCACCGCCCACGAGCAAACCGCCCTCCCCGCCAACGCACAGCAACACTTCAACAATCGCGTCGATGTTCGCTGGTTCGCTGCCGCGGGCGCCGTGCAGCAGCGCGGCCCCCTTCAGTTCGTCGAGCATGTCGCGGGCGTCGCGTTCCGTGATGGGGCAGATCCGGAAGGCGACATCCTTGAGTACTTCGACGAAGACGCCGCCCAGACCCACCATCACCATGGGACCGAACTCCGGGTCCATCGTGCCGCCGACCACCACCTCCACGCCCCGCGGCGCCATTTCCTCGACCAGCCACGCTTCCGCCTGGATATCCCGTGCGCGCAGCGACTGCGTCAAGTCAGCGATGGCCGAGACGACGTCCGCGCCATCGCGCAGGTTCAACTTCACGCCGCCAACGTCGCTTTTGTGAATGACGCCGCTGGCTACCACCTTGAGTGCCAGCGGTGGCTTAAGGTCCACTACGGCTGCATGAGCGTCCATTTCCGCCTCGATGACCACCGACCGCGGCACGCGAATGCCGACGGCACGCAGAATCCTTTTTCCGGTTGGCTCGTCGAGCGCGTGCTGCCCGCTCTCTCGCGCCGCCCGCAGCGCCAAGACCACTTGTTCGTGCATCTGCGCTCTCCGTCAGTGACTCATCAACATAAGCGGCACGCCTTCGGTGACGGCCTGGCCTTCCGTCACCAGGATCTTGTCGACCGTTCCGCTCACCGGCGCGAGCACGGGTATTTCCATCTTCATGGATTCCACGACTGCAAGCATGTCGTCTTCAGACACCGCGTCACCCTCCTTCACCAAAACCTTCCACATCGAGCCGTTAATTTCCGAAATCACCTTCGTTTGCGACATGTCTTGTCCTATTCTGTTTTCTAGAAAGTTGTGGGCCAGTTGGCGAGCAGGTGCTGTCCAACAGCCTTGCCCTGCCGCGTGCGATGCACCTCCAGCAGGCGCGCCAGTGTCTCTCGCGTGTCACGGGGGTCGATCACCGCCTGTGTCTCGTAGAGCGCCGCAAGGCGCCACGCGGACGTATCCTTCGACAGCTCTTCGACGAGCTGGCGGTAACGAACCGGGTCATCTTCTTCCTTCACCCCGAACAGCACACTGGCTCCGACCGAGGGCGCCATGAAGCCGAGATCGGCGGAGGGCCAGGAGATGACTTCATCCGAATTGCGGCCACCGCCCATGTTTAGGTAGGCCTGCCCATAGCTCTTGCGCATGATCACTGAGATCTTGGGTACCGTGACCAGCGCCAGCGCGTTCATCCAGTTCATGATCCGGCCCGGGGCCGCGCGGCGTTCGCCTTCCACGCCGATCAAGAACCCCGGTTGGTCGACCATGAATACCAGCGGGATGTTGAACGAATCGCACAGCACGAGGAAGCCGATGACCTTGTTGCATGCATCGACGTCGATCGCGCCGCCCTTGAAGAGCGGGTTGTTGGCCACGATCCCGACCGAGCGGCCTTCGATGCGCGCCAGAGCCGTGCAGATAGAGCGCCCGAAACGGGGCTTGAGCTCCATCAGGCTGCCGACATCGACGACAGTTTCGACGATTTTCCGCACGTCGTAGACTTTGGCGCCGTCCTCCGGCATCAGGTCGACAATGCGGTGGCCGCGTCCGTCCGAACCTTCCGGCACGGGGTAAACGGGAGGCGCTTCGTTCTGGTGGCTGGGCAGGTAACTGAGCCATTTGCGAATGTGGGCGAGCGCTTCCTCATCCGTCTCCACGACGGCATCCACGAGACCGGACGTTTCGGCATGCATTTTCCAGCCGCCCAGATCTTCAGACTCGATTTCCTGGCGGATCGCAGCGGACGTGACCCTGCCGCTGGCAACGGCCATCGTGGCCCCGCGCCGCATGACGACGAAATCCGACAGGCAGGCGTACCACGTGGAAGAACCGTAGCATGCGCCGAGCAACGCGCTCACCCACGGGGACTCGCGCAGACGCCGGTATTCGTAGGCATCCTGGCCCAGGATGGCACGTCCCTCGGCACCCATGCGGTCCGGCATGCGCGCGCCGGTGGACTCACCCAGCATGATCAAGGGCATTCCCGACTTCGACGCCACCTCCCGCATGTGGCGAATCTTCTTTCCGTTGATCACGGAGCTCGAAGCGCCGAGCACCGTGAAGTCGTTTGAGACCACGGCGACCTGACGGCCCTCCACCTTGCCGAAGCCGGCAATTTTCGCGTCGGCTGGCGTGCGGTCGCGCACCTCCGCGCGATGCGATGTCGCAAACAAGCCGCTCTCCGCCCAGCTGCCTTCGTCCAGCAGCACCTCGAGCCGTTCGCGGGCGTTGAGAACGTTTTGTTCCTTGCGCTTCGCGAGCTTTTCGGGCCCACCCATCCCCAGCGCCTTTTTCCGAGCCTGCTCGTACTCGGCGATCATCTGCTCATGTGCCATTTTTTTTCCTTCTCCGTTCAAAGCATGTGGCGCATCGGGTGTTGCGCGTACATCGTGTCCCGCACGAACTGCGTGCTCACCTCGGCCTTCGCGAAGGCCGGCTCCGCGAGCAGCCTCTGGTGGAATTCACGGGTCGTCTTGACGCCGGAAATGTGCAGTTCCCGCAGGGCGCGCTGCATGCGCGCGATCGCTGCCTCGCGGGTTTCATCCCAGACGATGAGTTTGGCAATCAATGAGTCGTAAAAGGGCGGCAGGTCGTAGGAGGCATAGACATGCGTGTCTACGCGCACGCCGGGCCCGGCCGGCAGTTCGAATTCGGTCAGCTTGCCGGGCCGAGGCATAAAGCCCTTCTCGGAATCCTCGGCGTTGATTCGGCATTCGATTGCGTGACCATGGAAACGGACGTCCGACTGACGCAGTGGTAGGGGCTCGCCGGAGGCGACGCGCAGCTGGAGCTTCACGAGGTCCACGCCGGTGACCGCTTCGGTGACGGGATGCTCCACCTGAATCCGGGTGTTCATTTCAATGAAAAAGAACTCCGAGCCCGCCGCGTCGACCACAAATTCGAGGGTACCGGCGCCCTTGTACTTCACGGCGCGGGCGAGCTGACAGGCGGCGTGGGTCATGCGCTTGCGAAGGTCTTCGGAGACGATTGGCGACGGGCTTTCTTCCAGAAGTTTCTGGTGGCGGCGCTGGATGGTGCAATCTCGCTCCCCGAAATGGATGACATCCCTGCCGTCACCCATCACCTGTACTTCGACATGGCGCACGGGGGAGATATACCGCTCGATGTAAACCTCGCCGTTGCCGAAAGCGGTTTTGGCTTCGGACGACGCACGCTCCAGCCCTTCGCGCAGCTGCTTCTCGTTTTCCATCACGCGCATGCCGCGCCCACCGCCGCCGGCTGACGCCTTGACGAGCACTGGGTAACCGATTTCCGCGGCCAGCCGAGCTGCCTCCTCCACGTCGGCGACTGGGTCGGGCGAGCCTTGCACAACCGGAACGCCGGCTTCCATGGCAAGCTTCCGCGCCGCAGCCTTATCTCCCATGAGCCGGATGGCGCTCGGATCGGGACCGACAAAAGTCAACCCCGCAGCCAGCACAGCTTCGGCAAATCCCGCGTTCTCCGACAGGAACCCATAACCTGGATGCACGGCATCCACCTTGGACGTGAGCGCCGCCTGAACGAGCGCGTTCACATTGAGATAGCTCTCCGTCGGCGAGGGGCCGCCGACGCAAACGGAACGGTCAGCGAGCCGCACAGCCAACGAGTTTTCGTCGGCGGTGGAAAAGGCCTGCACGGTTTCGATGCCGAGTTCGCGGCAGGCGCGGATGATGCGAACGGCGATTTCACCGCGATTCGCAATGAGGACACTTCGGATAGTCATGACTTGGTTCTCTGAATGAAAGTTGTTTAGTCGGTGCGGCCAACGGCCGTGCCGGATCGAACAGGCGCAGGGGGAATCACTTTGCGGGTCACTAGATCGGCCACTAGAGAACGGAACATTGCCGACGTATCCACCACTTCGTTCCATCCGGCGCGCCGCGCCGTGGCCAGGCTGGACACCTGGTCGTACGGGGTGGTGTAGGCCCAGTCCGCGAAACTCCAATTCACGAGCTGGTCCAGCGCGTAGGGCTTGAGCTGGTACTTCTCGCACATGCGGGCCCACAGCGGCCCCTTGTCCGCCATCACGCGGGTCAACGTGATCTGCTGTACGTCGCCGGCTTCCATGCCGAAGTAGCCTGCGATGTCGGGCCAGAGGTTCTTCCAGCGTTCAGGCTCGCCGTTCGTCATGTTGAAGGCCTGGTTTTCGCAGGCCGTGCTCGTAGCGGCCCATTCCATCGCTCGGGCGAGCAACCTTGCATCAGTGAATTGGTACAGCGCTCCGAACGCCTCTGGGCGCCCCGGAAAGCGCAGCGGCAGGCCGAGCTCCCTGGACAGCGTCGCGTACAGCGACAGCGCCATTAGGTGGTTCATCGGGCTGCCCACAGAGAAGCCGCAGATGCAGTGCGGGCGCAGCGCCGACCAGCTCCAGCGCTTGCCGTATTGCCGCGCTTCGAGCCAATCCTGTTGGTCGTAATAGAAGTTAGGCGGCATGTGGCGCGGATCGTCCTCGCGCGTCGGGGTGCGGAAAGGGCCCAGGTGATTGCCGTACCACTTGGTGCCCTGCATCAGTTGCACATGGGCGAGTCGCGGAGCCACTCGCTCAAGGGTTTCGACCAGGTTGACGACCATGGTGAGGTTGGGCGCGACCTCTTCGGCGGCGGTTGCCCGCGGCGCGTAGGCGGTGAAAAACACGTGCGTCGCTTCGCCCACGTCACGCAGCTTCGCTGAGCAGTCCCCGGCATCGAGCAGGTCGACCTGTACGTGCCGCACGCCGGGCTCGGCGTCGGCGGCCCTGCGGGAGAGCGACACGATGTCCCAATCCCCGCTGGTGCGCAGTTGCTCGACGAGCGCGCGTCCCACAATCCCCTGGGCTCCAGCAATGACGGCGATTTTACTAGTCACACTCCGCCCTTAATCGACGTTCAGCAGCTTCGCTGCATTGGTCCAGAGAATCTTGTTGATGATGTCCTTGCGCCAGCCCATGTCGAGGAAGTCGCGTAGCGAGTCCTGGATGTCGCGCACCGGGTAGGCGGTACCGAACAGCGTTCGGTCCTCAAGGAACAGGTTCGCGCCCTTCACGTAGCTCTCCGCACAGATCATCCCCGCCGTGCTGGCATAAAGATCCGGAGAAACATAGATGTTCGGGCAGGCGAGCGCCACGACGACCATCTCGTCGGCGTAGGGCCATGCCGCATGGGAAACGATGAACTTCACGTCTTTGTAGCGCTGGGCCGCCATCTGGATCGATGTGGGGCGGGACCAGGTGATCTCGTGCCCGGCAAGTGCCGACAGGAGGCCGGACAGCGAAATTGAGACCGGTAGCTTGAGCTCCTGCGCGAGCTCGTACACCGGATCGAGCGACTTGTCGTCGGACCAGCGCGGAACTTTCCCGGAGCCCGGTTCGATCGAGATGCCCTTCACGCCACGCGCACTGGCGAGCTCGCGGATTTCCGCAAGACTCTCGGGAATCGCTTCCATGTCCACGCCGAGGAACCCCAGGAAGCGATTTGGATAGGTGTCCAGGAGCTCGACGATCTCCTTGTTCGACACGCCGCCCAGGTTCCCGGCGCCGCTCGAGGCCCGGCCCATGGCTACCCCGTACTTCACGCCCGCGGAATCCATTTCCTGGAAGAGAATGTCCACGTCTTCCAGCCAGGCGGAACGGGCGCCTTTAAACGACATGCAGTGGCGCGGATAGTGCATAGCGGTCCGGAACACAGACCCTTTCGTCCACGCGTTGACAGGGGGGCGCAGGCGCATGTCGATGATCGGGGGCAACATCATAAGTATGTCCTCTTGTCTAGTAGATTCGCTTGCAGATTAAGGCGTAACGGTTGGTCACGCCACGTTCGTTCGCCTCGGTTTGGGAGCGCTGCCCATCGGAGCTGCTGCGCCAGCCGACGGTCGCGTCGATGTCGGTGCTTTCAATCAACGCGATGTACTTGCGGGACCCTTCGGGTCCATCCACGACTTCGTAGCGCCTCACATCGGTGACGCCAGGGGTACGCTTGACCTCTTCATAATGGGGGCCATGCATCCAGGCATCGGCCTCGGCCGGCGCGTCGTACATGACGACCACGGTTCCGCTTCGCTTCATCAGGTTCTCCCGGTTGTTTAAACGACCTGTCGCGCCGGCGCGTGCCGCGTCACCGCGATGCGCGCGCCGTTGCGTTCAAGTTCGAAGTGAGCCAGTGCCGGCCGCTTGGCGAGCTCCTCGATCAGGCGCGGCACGGGCCCGTCCGCCGGCAGCGTGATCTTGAGCGGTTTCGCCGCGTAGGTCCTGTCAACATCGTCCGCCGGAAACATGTAGCGCAGCAGGCGCTCGTCGTCGGACATGTTCGGGTAGGCCTTGCGTAGTCCCGCGAGCGCCGGTTCCATCGGCTGCGGCTTGAGCGGAATACTCGGTGAGCCATGCGCGACGATCCGGTCCAGCGCCTGAGGGTTGACTGGCCCAAGCAGCTTGCCGAAGTGCCCCAGCGCGTACATTTTCACTTCGTCGGGCACAACGCGATAGCGCTCGCCATTGACGACGTTGAGCATCGCCTGCACGGCAATGATCTGCGAGAACGGCGTCACCATGATCGGCCAAGCCAGGTCCTCGCGGACCCGGGCAATCTCCTCGAGGATCTCTTCGAATCGGCTTTCCAGCCCGGACTGCTGTAGCTGGAAGCGCCAATTCGCCATCATTCCACCCGGCATCTGGTGCTTATAGTGGAAGGCGTCATACTCCATCGGGGCGCCCCGGGGGAATCCTTCCCGATCGGCCAACGCCTCGAGGTATTCGCTCACCTCTTCGATGCGGCCACCCTCAAGGCGCGTCCAGAAGCCCGAGAGCTCCAGGTTGCGCAGCGTCCCCTGCGTGGCAGGTTGCGCCGGACCGCTGGCAAGTGGTGCGATGGATGTATGCAGCTGGTCGACGCCGAGGCGAACCGCTTCGAGATAGACCAGCGGAGCCAGCCCGGTGTTGCAGTGGCTGTGCAGTTCCAGAGGCACTTTGCCGATGACGGCCTTCAGTGCCGGTACCAGGGTGCGGATGCGGTCCGGCGTGAGCAGGGCGCCAGAATCCTTGATCATGATCCCGTCGACCCCGCAGCGTTTCACGAGCTCGCCGGCAGTGCGCGCGTAGAGCTCGTCCGTGTGCAGCGGGCTTTCGCAGAACACCAGCGCTCCGATGGACTGGATTCCGACCTTCTTCGCATGCTGGATGCTCACCGCCATGTTGTCCACGTCCAGCAACGAATCGAGCGTACCGACGGCCCGGAAGCCGTTCGCTGCCAGCCGCTCGATCCACAGCTCCACCATGTCGTCGGGTGCGAGATTGAAACCGGTCAGGCTCTTGCTGCGGCAGTAGCCCCTGAGCGGGGTTAGCTCGAACTTCTTGCGAAAGTGGCGGGCCTTCTCGAAGGGATCCTCGCGCAGATATCTCACGCAGACATCGAACTGGACCGGCGCCATGAAATCGATCATGTCGAATCCGGCGCGGTCCATGGTTTCCGCCACCGGGTCCATCATGCCCGCGGTCATGCGAGTCGTCCAAAGGCACTGCTGCCCATCGCGCAGGGTGGTGTCGATGATTCCGATTTGGCGCGTCATTCCGGCCTCACGCGAAAGAGCACGGCATCCTCTTCGACCATCGTCCCGCTCTCGACCAGGATTTCGACCACGGTTCCGGTGACACCCGCCGGTACCGTGTTGTACAGCTTCATCACTTCCATCATGCAAACGGTGTCGTCGGGCCTTACCTTAGAGCCGACTTGGACATACGCCGGCTCGCTTGGCGACGGCGCGCTGTAGAAGCGGCCAAGCATCGGCGCGCGAATCTCCAGGAGGCCCGCATCGGCTGCGGCGGCAGCAGGTATCACCGCCGGCGCAGGCGCCGTGGATCGGGCAGGCTGCCCCATCGGCAATGCCGCTTGTGGCTGATGGGCGATCGACACTTGCTGCGGCGCAACCGGCGGCGCCATGCCACCCAGCGTGGGGTCGCTGAATTTGCGCACGTGCAACTTCATCCCCTCCACTTCCAGGTGGACTTCGATGTCGTTCAGTCGATCGACGATTTCGAGAATTCGCTCGACGTCATTCTGGGTCAGTTCGGCAATGGATTTCAAGTAATCACCTTCGTGCTATTTGTTGTGGATTGCCGAGACCTCGGCCACCAAGGCGCTTGTGTCCTGCAGGTTTCGCAGGTTTCGCAGCATCTCGATCGAGCGCTGGACATGCTCGAGAGGCAACAGGGCGTCCACGCAGCCCCGATACTTCGGGATGCATTCATCGAAGCCCAGCAGCGCGGGAGGCTGGCCCTTGGCAGCTTTCGGTTCGCGGACGATGACTTCGCCGGTGGCCAGGGTGTAAGTGATGCGCGGCGTCCATCCAGTCGGAGCCCAACCCCAATCCTCACGCACGATGGTCTTCACCTTTGGGCGGAAGCTGCGGAAGCGCTCGTCCTCGATGCTCTTACGCGAAAAGCCCGAGGGCACCACGTCGTCCTCGATCATCGCAATGGCGACGGAATGAGGCAGGCTGAACTGGGACTCGATTTCCGTGCGCGGCTCCGGATGCTGGACCACAGTGGGGAAGAAAGCATTGACTTCCACGTCCACGCTACGGATGTCTTCCGGCCGCAGGCCGCGCTCGCGCTTCAGTTCGAACGTCGCCTCGATGATGCGCTGCAGGTGATAACAGCAGGGATAGGACTTGATGCCTATCTCGAAGATGCGATAGGGATTGCCCCAGTCTTCCAAAATCTTCTCCGGCGCTTCCACCTTGCCGCCGGTGATCATGTTCATCAGCCCGCGCGGAGCCTCCAGGACGTCGAGTTGTCCGGTCATTCCCTCGGCGGCCATGAACGCCGCCGTGATGCCGTTACGGGCGGAAAAACCCATCTCCAGGATGTGCGCGGTGGTCCCGGTCTGGTAGCCGATACCTCCGCCTTGCGATGCGGCAATGCTGATCGCATGCGCTGTCTGCGTCGCATTGAGGCCCAGCAGTCGGGCCGCCGCGGCCGCTACACCAATTGAGCCAGCAAGGCTCAGCACCATGTAGCCAATGCGCCTTGCTTCGCGGCACGCCAGCCCGATGCGGGCCTGCGCTTCGTAGCCAGCGACGAAGGCTTCAATCACCCTGGATCCGGGGGAGCGAAGATGTTCGGCCATCGCAAAGATGGGCGGGAACAGGGTGTAGCTGGAGACCGCCTCCGGAAAACTATCGTCCTCGTATTCCGTCGCATGCGCGAATGTCCCGTTGGCCAAGCCCGCGAGTTCCACGGACGTCTTGAAGCCGCCACCCAGAACAGTGGCCTGCGACACCCCACCCTGTCGCTTGACGTAGCGGATCGCCTCGGGGCCGCCCGTGCAGCGGTGCCCAGACACCATTGCGCCAAGCGCGCTCATTGCCAGTGTCGCGCTGTAGTCGATGGCGCTCTCCGGAAGTTCCTCGATTCGCGTGCCCGCCACTCGCTTCGCTATTCCTCGTGTGATTTCCACATTCAGCTCCTAGAACAGACAAAGTATGAATCATATATATCTTTACAGGGACCGTATAAACCCTAAGAAGGTTGACCTGTCTTATTGCCTGAGTGTTACTGTTTCACCAGCACGCAATCGGCATGGGGAACTCAGTCGGGTTTACGACAATCTTGGCGGCCCCAAGCGCAGGGGCCTTCCGGATCACAAGGAGTTCGAGCCCCCGGTGACGTCGACGAACTCATATTTTTCGGTGTACATCAGCGATCGGCGCAGTTCGACCGGCTGCTCGTCTAACGTATAGGCTACCCGCACGATCTCCAGAAGAGGCGTCCCCAGTGCAAGGTCCAGCTTTTTCGCCGTTTCTGGATCTGCAGCAACGGCGCTGACTTGATCCACTGTCTTGACAACAGTGACGCCGAAAGCATTGCGATACAAATCGTAGATCGTCGAGTCGCGACCGACGAACTGCGACCTTGTGAGGCCGCGGAACAGGGCTTGCGGAATGTGCAATCCGTCGAGCAGCATCGGCGTCCCGCCCATAATCATCAGATTGACAATCCAGAAGATTGGATCACCCTGCTCGATCTTGAGGAGCTTGGCGGTGTGTTCGTTTGCACTGGCTTCTTCGAATCTGAGCGTCTGTACGATCGGGACTTCGCGCGCGCCATCCTTGCGCACGATGTGCCAGAACGAGTTGAGCATCCGCGACGAGTCGAATGGGGCGAGGAACGTACCCCGGCCCTGCTGGCGCACCAGCACCTTGTCCGCAACCAGGTCTGCCATCGCGCGGCGTACGGTCCCCACACTCACCCCATACTGCTCGGCAAGCTCTTTTTCGGTCGGCAACGCCATGCCGTCCTGGATGTTTCCCCCACCAATCGCACGTATCAGTTCGAGCTTGATGCTTTTGTACAGGGGAAGGGCGCTGTTTCCCATGTCGACCAGAACGTCCCGTTTAGTCCCGGAGGCCACGCGGCCAGCGAGCAATGGGTCTGGATCGACTCTGGACACGGCGGACGTCAGTTTTGAATTGGGCATGCGATGAGACCTTGCAGAATTGGGCCGGTCCGACGCACCGGTGCGAGCATGCCCGGCGTTCGGAAATACTGGTCATTTTCGCTCACTTGCTGGAAGCTTGACACCGAGCCGTCCTCTTTGAACCGAAACTGCTGTTCCACGTGTTCCTCCTTAGCCCGTCAGCGTCCACCCACCATGGATGGCCAGGCTCGCGCCGGTAATAAAACCCGCCTCGTCGGACGCCAGAAAGGCGACAGAAGGCGCCACGTCTTCCGCCGTTCCGAGCTTCCCCAGTGCCGTCGCGGCCACCACATTTCGTACCGTCTCGTTGTCAGCAAGGCGATCTCGATTGAGACTCGTCACGATAGTGCCTGGCGCAACGGCGTTGACCCGGATTGCATAGCGGCCCAGAGCCCATGCCAACGCCCGCGTCATGGTCCCGATGGCTCCTTTCGACGCGCAATAAAGCGCTGTTTCTGGCTGGGCATACGTTGCGTTGACAGAAGACACGTTTACGATGGCACCGCCACGACCACCCGTAATCATCTCCCGCGCGCTCGCCTGCGCCGCTAAAAAAGCCCCGCGGACATTGGTCGCGAACAGCTCATCGTAGTCGGCCTCGGTGAAGTCGATAAACGCTCGCCTTCTCTGGATGGCGGCGTTGTTGACCAGGATGTCCAACCTGCCGCGCCGCGCGCTCACACTGGTCGCGAATGCTGCGATAGCCCGAGGGTCGCGCATATCGCACACCTCGACATCCCCGCCAGCAGTGAGGTCTGTCACGTGCACGGTCGCACCGCGATTGCGCAGTTCCTGCGCGATCGCGGCTCCAATCCCGTGCGCGCCACCAGTCACCCACGCCACACGCCCCTTGAGGCTCGCCTCGGGTGCCCGCGCGCCGTGTTCCTTCGGATTTGTTTCGATCGTATTCATACGGATGCCAACCGCCCCCCATCAATGAAGAGTGTCTCGCCAGTGATGTACCGCGCGTCTTCGGAAGCGAGAAAGATGACCGAGCGAGCGACGTCGACTGATTTCCCCAGCCTGCGCAAGGGTGTGCGCGCCACCGCCTCCGCCCGCATCTGCTCCTGGCCCCACCGCTCTGGCTCGAGATCGGTGTCGTCGATGGCGCCCGGTGCAACCATGTCGACACGGATGCCATGAGGTGCCAACGCTAGCGCCATGGAGCGCCCCATCGCGTGCAGCGCCCCTTTGGAACTGCAGTACGCGACCGTTTCGGTGAACACCTTCTCCGCATTGATTGAACCGACGTGGATGATGCTTCCCGCACGACCTCCGTCGATCATGGAGCGCGCTGCCGCCTGCGAACAGAGCAACGGCCCTTTGACGTTCACGTCGAACACTTCGTCCCAAAGCTCAGGACTCAGCTCCAGCACGTCCGTGCGACGCATAATTCCGGCACAGTTGACAAGGACGTCGATGCCACCCAGCCGGTTGCATTCCTCGATGACCCTCGCGATGGAGGCGGTTGATCTGACGTCGCAAGCGAGCCCGACGACTGAGTCCTGCGACGCGAAACTGCGCACATCCGTGGCCACAACCTTGTCGCCCACGTCGACAAATGCGTCGCAGATCGCGCGGCCGATACCGCCTGCGGCCCCCGTCACCCAAACGACACGCCCGCCGGGCGGCTTCGATTTGCTTTCCTTTGATATGCTCATCAAAACTACTCCCGCAACACCCGACCGGAAACAACCACGTTCTCGCGAACGATGACCGCCGCATGCAAAACAAGTCCGCCAGCTTTCGTCTGACTTTCCTGCAGCCGTTCATGAGAACGGACCGCCTCTTGCACTGACGTGCATCCCCGCGCCACGACGACATCTACAGGACGCGGCAATGCGCCGCCCACCGATAGCACGTCATAGATGGTCAGGCTCGAGGCCCCCACCAGGGCCGGAGCAAGCCGTGGGTTATTCATCAAGGCAGAGGAATTTTCCTTCGCGACACTTGCCGGGGCACCACCAATAAATGCAACTAACATGCAGTCGGCGGCTGCTTTCCGCCCTTTGAGCACGTGGCGCCGCGTCATCAGAAAACAGCGGCGCGACGCATCAAGCAGGGTGCGCTCGTCTGGCTCGATGGCCTCTCGGAACCAGGCGCTTTGCATTGCCCGGTCCATTGACCCCTCATCGGCAAATTCGACTTCGGAAAAAATGTCGAATCCCGGATCCCCAAGCAAAGGCATCCCTTCCGCATCAAGGACTGCGTGATTCTGCACATAGGAGACTAGGCCCGGGAGCCGGGCGAACAGCTCGGCGTGGTGCGTCCGCCAATGCTCCTGGGCAGCCGCACGCGTGATGCCCACAGCCCGAGGCGAGAGCCCGATGCGAACAACGGTCATGCTCCCCCGCGGCTAACCAGGTGCAGCGACTGCCACCGGATTAAGCGGCGCTTGGCCATCTGGAACACGCCGGCGAGGAGGGCACTGATCAAAACAAGCACGAACAGCGTGGCGAAATAACCGCTGGTATTGAAGATCCCCGCATCGCGTTGCAGACGAACACCGAACCCCGCTTCACCGACAATCATTTCGCCGGAAACCGTACCCAGCATGCCGAAGATGAACCCCAGCTCCAGCCCGATGAAGATGGAAGGCAGCGCCGAGGGCACGATAAACCACTTGAAGGTTTGCCAGCGCGTGGCCCCCTGGAGCCGCGCCAGCAGCAAGTGGTCCTGGTCCACCGACTCGATCCCCGCCATGGTATTGGCGAAGACGACGAAGAAGGTCAGGCTTGCCGCCATCATGACGTGGGAGAACAAGCCAATGCCGAACCACATGACGAACAGCGGCGCCAGCGCAACACGGGGAAGGCTGTTCAGTGCGGTGAAAAATGGATTGACCACTTTCCGCAGGTAAGGCATCTGGGACAGCATGAAGGCGACCGCGACCCCCGCGAGTGCAGCACCTGTGAACCCAAGGAACACGGCGACGAGCGTATAGCGGGCGTCCGTTGTGATAAGCGTGCCGCGCACACCGAGGACCAATTCGCCCCAGACCGCCGAGGGACGGCTGAAGAACAGCTGATTCAAGCGCCCGGTGACACCGCCCCACTCCCACGCGCCCAGGAACACGGCGGTCACGATGATCCACCCCACGATCACGGCTTCCGGACGCTCCGAAAGCGGTTTGCGTCGACGCACGGCCTCAGGCACTGCGGGACTCACCGCGCTCAGATCACCGGGAGTGTTCCCAACCTTCGCAGTCATACATGCACCTCATCGCGCAACACGTTCCAGATCTGGCGGAAGAGGTCATGGAACTTGTCCGTACCCTGCAGCTCCGCCAGCGCTCTCGGCCGTTCGAGATCGATATTGAATTCGGCACAGACTCGACCGGGCCGCGCCGAGAACACGAGCACCCGGTCGGCCATCAGGATGGCTTCCGTGAGGTCGTGCGTCACGAAGATCACGGTGGAGCTGACACGCTCCCAGAGTTGCACGAATTGCTGCTGCAAGCTGAGCCGCGTCTGGGCGTCGAGCGCCGAAAAGGGCTCGTCCATGAGAAGCGTGCGCGGCTCGACAACGAGCGTCCGGGCGACAGCGACCCGCTGCCGCATGCCGTGGGACAGCTGCGAAGGGTAGGCGTCGAGAAAATCGCCCAGGCCGACTTCCGTGAGGATCTTCCGGGCGCGTGCTCCGCCCTCCTTTTTTGGGACGCCACGGACCTCGAGCGGCAGGGAGACGTTGTGCAGCGCCGTGCGCCAGGGCAGCAGTGCGTCACGGGCCAGCAGGTATCCAACGTCGCTGTCACCCACCCGGGGCGTTTGGCCATCGAGCGTGACGGTGCCGGAGGTGGGGCGGATCAGCCCCGCCACCATGTTCAACACCGTGGTCTTGCCACACCCGCTCGGGCCCACAAGAGCCACGAATTCCTCACTCTTCATCTTGAGGCTCGTGGGTTGCAGCACCTGCTTTTGTGGCTCGCCGGGGTTATGCGAATCGAAATACTGCTCGACCCGGTCGAGCACGATCGTCTTGCCGCTCATTGGGCGTTCCGTCTCTGGGTGGTCATGGAGCAAGCATTTCCCTGGCGGTATCCCACAGCAGGCCGTCGACATCGGCGGGTTTGGGAATTCGTTTCATCATGACGTCCCAATCGCTCCATGCCTTCAGCGCGCGCAGGCTGCCACGGGCATTCTCCTGCGGGATGTAATTGCGCGCGCGCTGGCGAAGCAGGCCTTCCGGATCCGCGACGCCTGGAGGTGACGGCGCCTTTTCCCGCACAATCCGCAGCACGGCGTCAAAGTTCTTCGGATCCTTGATCCATTCGATCGCCTCGTTGTTGGCTCGGGCGAACCGGCGGACAACGTCCGGATTCGCTCGAACGAACGCACCTTGCGAGGCCCAGAGCAAAGCCGATCCGCGCATGGATGCCATGAGCGCCGACGCCTTCGTGTTCGGGTCGCGAAGGTCAACAGCAATCGTCCCGCCGGTTGCCGCAGCAGCGATGTCCATGCCGTCGCCGAAGAACATGGCCCCGTCGAGCGATCCGTTGTGCAAGCCGGCGATGGCCGCCGTTGGGGGCCCATAGGCGATCCAGTTCACCTGGGTGTAATCCAGGCCAGCGGCGGTAAAGTTCGACTTGGCCAGGATGTCTGTGGTTGAGCCGAGCGCATTGACGCCGATCTTTTTGCCCACTAAGGCCTTCATCATCGCCTCGAACCCGGCGGACTTCGGGGGAAGCTGGACATTCTTGCCCACGACCAGCGCGTAGTGAACCGTGTCGTTCATGAACGCGACGATCTTGAGGTCAAAACCCTGGCTGACCGGCACATACACCGTGTCCGGCGCGAGCGAAATGAAGTCAAGCCCCCCCTGTAGTGAAGCTGCCAGAGCCGCCGGCCCCGAGGGGTAGGAGGTCATCTTTGCTTCCAGGCAGTACTTCTGGAAGAGGCCCTGATCCAACGCCGCCCAGGGAACGAGGTTCTGGATGAGTCCGGGGTATTCCTGGACCTTGATTGTGTCGACTTTGGCGCAGGCAGGCGTCTGGGCGTAGGCAGAACTTGCGGCAAAGCCGAGAGTCGCCAGGCTCAGCGTAGCCAAGAGCCTCCCCAACAGGGGTGCAGCTATGGAATAAAGGCTCATCGAATCTCCTTTGGATGGATCTGTCTGCCGAAATCCCAGGCGTTAACTTCTCCGCATGGAATCCTATACATCATGTATAGTTTCAAAAGAATAGAACACCGTAGTAACCCTTAAAAATTCCGGCTCCATCGACGTCAGCCGTTTACCAAACCACGGAGCGGCTCAGCCGCACGCTAGCTATGTTCGACATCAAGAACGGCATCGCGGTCGTCGCCTTCGACAACCCGCCAGTCAACAGCCTCGGCCACGCACTGAGGGACAGCATCGTTCGCAAGCTCGAAGCGGCGCAGGCGCACCCCGAGGTGCGCGCGGTCGTCCTCACGGGCAACGAGAGGGCTTTCTCGGCCGGCGCCGACGTGTCGGAATTCGGCGCTGCGCGGCAAATGCAAGCCCCGCTGCTACGCGACGTCATCGCGGCCGTCGACTCCTGCAGCAAGCCCGTGGTTGCGGCGATCCAGGGCTTCGCGCTCGGGGGCGGCCTGGAACTCGCTTTGGCGTGTCATGGCCGGGTGGCTCGTGATACGGCACAGGTTGGCTTGCCGGAAATCACGCTCGGGCTGATTCCCGGCAGCGGCGGGACGCAGCGACTGCCACGGCTCATCGAGCCGGCGGCCGCTCTCTCGCTCATGCTGACCGGATTGCCCCGTACTGCAGCCAGCCTCGCAGAGTCCGGCCTCTTCGATGCAGTGGTAACGGGTGATGTCGTCGACGCGGCGGTGAGGCAAGCCCGCAGGCTGGCGGATGCCGGTACCCCGTATCCGCGCGCCCGGGACGTTCTGCCGAACGCAACTTCTATCGACTCCGCGATTCGCACCGAACGCGACAGGCTGAATCCCCGCAAGAAGTTGCAACCGGCCTATGGCGCCCTGCTCAACGCCTTCAGCGCGCTCCACCTGCCATTCGACGAGGGACTGAGACGGGAACGTGAATTGTTCCTGGCGCTCGTGCCGACGACTGCCGCTCGCGCCTTGCGCTATCAGTTCAAGGCGGAGCGGGATGCCCAACGCCTGCCAGGCGCGCAACGAGCCCAGCCGCGGCAGGTCGGCTCGGTAGCGGTGGTTGGCGCTGGAACCATGGGCACGGGCATTGCGATTTGCGCGATCGACGCCGACCTCGATGTCGTGTTGCTGGAACAGGACAAGGAGGCACTAGTTCGCGGACGTGAACGTATTGCGAACCACTATCGCGAACGTGTTGCCGCAGGCAAGGTCAACCAGATAGCTGCCGCAGCAAGCGAAAATAGGTTGGTCGCGACGCTGGATTGGACGGAGCTCGCACAGGCGATGTGGTCATTGAAGCGGTCTTCGAGGACTTCGCTGTCAAGAAGACTGTTTTTGCCCTAATCGACAATCATGCGCGTCCCGGCGCCGTGCTGGCGACCAATACGTCGTATCTGGACATTGACGACATTGCGGGGAGCACATCCCGGCCGCAGGACGTTCTGGGCCTTCATTTCTTCAGCCCGGCGCAAGTGATGAAGCTGCTCGAAGTCGTTCGCGGCGCAAGAACATCGGCCGACGTTCTGGCCACAGGCATGGCGCTCGGCTCGAAGCTGCGCAAGATTCCAGTCAACAGCGAGAACGCCTTCGGCTTCATCGGCAACCGCATCTACAACGCGTATCGGAGGCAGTGCGAATTTATGCTGGAAGACGGCGCCTGGCCTGAAGACGTTGACGGCGCGCTCACCGGATTCGGCTTTGCGATGGGGCCTTTCGCCGTGGCTGATCTTTCGGGTCTCGATATTGCCTGGCGCATGCGCAAGGCCCAAACTGCCGGCCGCGATTCGCGCGAGCGCTATGTCGCCGTGCTGGACCGGTTGTGCGAGATGAAACGGCTAGGCCGCAAGGCGGGCGCGGGGTACTACAGGTATTCAGACGGCAAGCAGGAGAAGACGACGGACGACGCTGTGCGTGAAGTTATCGTTGAAGCGAGCAAACAGCGCGGGATCACACGAAAGCCGCTCGGCGCGGATGAGATCCGTAGGCGCGCGCTGCTGGCCATGGCCAACGAAGCGGCGTTGCTGATCGCCGAAGGCGTTGCCCGGCGGGCCAGCGATGTCGACGTGGTGCTCGTGCAGGGTTACGGATTTCCGCGCTGGGAAGGAGGCCCCGTGTTCTGGGCGCGAAATCAGAATCGCGACCGGATGAACGCTGACTTGAAGCAGATGGCCGCAGAAGCCGGGCACGGCTTTGTCGTGGCCGATTTGGATGCGATATTGGACGCGCCCAACCAGTGAGCAGTCAGGCTTGCACTCGCCGCCAACTCCCAAGAAGCACGCAAGCGGTTGAGGACAGCATCGCCATCGCGAAAAACGCGATATCGAACGAGCCGCCGCGCAGGTCGCGCAATGCGCCGACGATCCACGTACCGCAGCCAGCGCCGAGGAAGCCAAGCAGGTAGAGCTCGGCGAGCCTGCGGCCGGCCTCTTGCGCGGGAAACATGGAGCGCACGAGCGAACCATAGGCGGGCAAGTACCCGCCGAACCCCAGCCCTACACAAAGCAGCCCGACAACGAGTTGCCATGGCGCAGAGGAGCACACCACAACCCAGACCCCGACGGCATGCAACAGCGAGGTGGCCATCATCACCTTGTATGTACCGCCACGCGCCAGCGTGAGCCCCACCCCCAGTCTTGAAAAGAGCGTGATGCCAAATAGCGCCGCCATGAGGGATCCCGCCGCTGCCGGGCCGAAACCGACGTGCTCCCCATAACTCACCATGTGGCCCGCAACTCCGAAGTTGGCGGTGTTCGAGCAGAACAGGGCAGCAGCGAGCAAGGACGTTTTTCGGCTGGCGCCTCGCGCGGATGTCGACGACGGCTCGAGCCGCGGCCCCCCCTCGTGCGACGGTTGCCGGGCCGCATAGAGGCAGGCCGCCGCGAGCATGCCCACGGAGCAGATCACCCCGTAGCCCTGCAACGCGCTTCGCCACCCATAGGTTTCAGCCGCCACCCGAAGCAGAGGCGGCACAAGCAAGCCGCCCACGCTCTGCCCGCTGAGCGCGATCGCCACTGCCAGCGCTCGATGTCGATCGAACCAATGCGTTACAGCAGCGGCCAGGGGGCTGAAGAAAGCACCCTGCCCCACCCCGCCCACAAGGAGCGCGAACGGAATGATCATCTGCCAAAGCGTCTCAGCCTTGCTGACGAGAACTAGGCCTGAGCCGGTCGCCAGCGATCCGGCCACTGCGATGAGGAAGAAGCCGCGGCGATCCAGCAACCGGCCGAGGACGACAGAGCCTAGACCTGCCCCGACCATCGCAAATGCATGGACAAGGGCCACACGGCTATGGCTCCAACCGAAGTCCCGGGCAATAGGCGCGAACAGGATGGGGATCGATGTCACGGCGCCGAAGCTGAGAGACGCCATGACGAGAGTTGCCGCGGCCACGGCCCAGCTGTAGGCGGAGTCGGAACTCCGGGAGATGACCGGTAAAGGCAGCGCGCTTGTCATGGATTACTGACCGCGTGCAGGTCCGTACCCGGACTCGACATGCAGGCTTAGTACGTCAACCCCATCGCCTGTGGCAGGACGGTCGAGATCGAGGGAATGAAGATGACCAGCGCCAGGCCGACCAGCAGCAGCAGCAGGAACGGCAGCAACGGCTTGACCATCTGCTCCATCTTTACCTTGCCCACGCTGCACGCGACCATCACCGCCAATCCCGTAGGCGGTACGAACAGCCCGATGCCGGAAGCGAGCACGACAACCGTGAGCCAATGAACTATGTCGATCCCCAGCGAGCGCACCACCGGCAGCAGGATGGGCACGAAGATGAGCACGGCCGGCGCGCCTTCGAGTACCGCGCCGATGAACACGAAAATCAGCGCAGTAATGACAAGCACACCCCAGGCTGGGATTTCGTTGACTTTGATCCACGACGCGACTGCCGCTGGTACGCCCTGCGTGGCGAGCAGGTACCCGAAGATCATCGCGAATCCAATGAGCATGGTGATCACCCCGGTGGCGACACAGGTCTCCACGAGCGCGGTGTAGATACGCTTCCAGCTGAGACGCCGGTAGATCAGCCCGCCGACGGCCATCGCATAGAGCACTGCGATGGCGGCCATCTCCGTGACTGTCGCCACACCCGCGCGGATGCCCCCGAAAATGAGCACGGGCACGCCCAGCGCGAGCAGCGCATCGACAAAGCCCTTGAGCACTTCACGGAGGGACGACTTGCGGCCGGCGGGCATGTGGGCCCGGCGAGCCTGGATGTGGACGAATGAGAGCATCATGGCGCCTAGCACAACGGCGGGCAAAACGCCGGCGGCGAATACCGCAACGACGGAAGTGTTAGCCACCGCGGCGACGATGACCATCAGGATGCACGGCGGAATGAGAATCGAGAATGCGCATGAAGCCCCGATGACCGAGAGGCTGTACGGCCGAGCGTAACCTTCCTCCTCCAGCGGCCTCAGCGTCATTGCGGACATCGCCGAAACGTCGGCGACCGTGGAGCCGGAGATGCCGGACTGCAGCATGGTGGAGCCGACCACGACCATGGGCAGGCCGCCACGGAAGCGCCCGAGCAGGGTGTGCGCGAAGCGAACGAGCTTCTCGGAAATGCCTCCTTGCTCCATCACCGTGCCGGCGAAGATGAACAGCGGAATCGAGAGGAGGACGAATGAGTCGACGCCCATCATGGTGCGGTGCACGATGAGGTTGAAGGGCAATTCCGATTGATAGAAAAGTGCGGCCAGGGAAGAGATCCCCATTGCAAAGCTGATCGGGAGGCCCAGCATCACGAGAGCGACGAAGGCGGCCGAGAGGATGAGGATGGTCATGGGATGTACCTCACTCGATCAGTGTGGTTTCGTTGGAGATCGCATGGGACGGCGGCACACGGGCCTGCAGCGAATCTATGAGGTTGGCGACGCTGTAAATGACCATCAGCACGCCAGCCGCCAGGGCACTGGCGTACAGCCACGCGATGGTAACGTCCAGCGCAGGCAAACGCTGCATGAGCGAAAAGCCCACCGTCACCCAACTTTGCCACGTGAAGAAGACCGAGAACGCAAGGATCAGAATGTCCTGCGCGGTGGCGACGGCCCGCTGGCCCTTCGCATTGAGCTTGCACACCAGCCAATCCACACCGACGTTTGCCCGGTGGCGCACCGCGATCGCGAAACCCACGAGAACCATCCAGGCGAACAGCAGCCGCGCGAATTCGTCCGACCATGTGAGACCGAGGTCCATCGCATAGCGGCTGAAAACCGAGATCACCAGGAAAACCACCAAGAGCGCCAGCACCGCGGCGCACAGGACTTCGGGGATTAGCAGCGCCAGCCTCCAGAACGAGTACCTGCTGGGCCTCGCGGGAACCACCGGGCTGGACATCTGGACATTGTTGGGATGGGCCATTTCCATGTCGCGTTTCCATTGGTGAGCGGGACCGGGTGCCGGTCCTGCAGGAGTCAATACGATTCGCGGATCAGCCCTTGGATTGGCTATCCAGCACCATCTTGAGCAGGTCTTTGTCCACCTTGCCCTCGTAGTCCTTCCAGATCGAGCGGCCGGTAGAGCGCCATTGCTGCATCTCCTGATCCGTCGGCGTGTAGGTCTGCACCCCAAGGGATGCGGCATACGCGCGCGCCTTCTCGGACATGGCCTCGTCGAGCTGATTGCCGTAGACCTCGGCCTCCGTCGCCGCCTCCAGGACCGCTTTCTGGATGTTGACCGGCAGCTTGTCGAAACGGTCCTTGCGCATGGCGAGCGTCTGCACGCCGATGACCGCGCGGTTACGGGTCGAATGCTTGAGGACCTCGTAGTGCTTTGCCGTGGCCAGCCAGGTCGGCATCACGAATTCGCCATCCACGACGCCGGAGCTCAGGGCGTTGTAGACCTCAGCCCAGTCGATGGCGGTCGGAATCGCACCCCAGGCGCGGAACATGGCGATTTCCACCGGCGATGCCGTGGTGCGGAACTTCAACCCCTTCAGGTCCGCAGGCGTACGAATGGGCCGCTTCGTGTTGACGACGTCCCGGAAGCCGCCGTTGTCGAGGATCATGAGCAACTTGAATCCGTCCTTCTCGAACCGCTTGCGGATTTCCTGGCCGATCTGGCCATGCATCATGCGCTTGAAGGCCTGCTCGTCATTGATGACGTAAGGTAGGTCCATGAACATGAGCGTGCGCGTGAACGCGGCCCAGTTCGCGTTGGAGCCTCCGCCGAAATCGACGGCGCCATTGACGATCGCCTCCAGCGACGTGCGCTCGTTGTAGAGCGAGCCGGCAAGGTGGACCTCCACCTTGGCGGCCTTCCCGCTCTTCTGCTCGACGAGCTGGCCGAATTTCTGCAGGGCTTGTCCGATGGCCTGGTCGGCCGTGGCACCGTGCGCGAGCTTGAGCGTTGTGACGCTCTGGGCCAGGGCGCCGGTAGTTCCACCCATGGCAAACCCGGCCGCGGTCGCGGCCGTCAAGAGAAATTTCAGGAGTTGAGCTTTCATGTCTCGCCTTTAACGGTAAGAGAGTTTTGACCGACGCCGACCAGAGCCAAGTCGCCGTTACTTGACTGAATAATATATATGTTTTCTCTGATTTTGATTAGTAGAAACCCGATCTTCAATGCGGACCTTTGATTTGCGTGAGGCCTGTTCCCCCCGGTACAACTAGGTACAGAATAGCGCCTGGGTCGCCGATCAGGTTGGATTAAACATAAATATCATGTATAGTTTTATCCAATTAACATCCAAACGTCGAGCTTCCTATGGCCGAGTCATATGTCCAGGATCGCCCTTTCGCGAAGTCATCCAGTCCGCGTGCCTCAGGTGTCTCGATGGCGCCACCCGATGCCTTTGCCATCCTAGCGCGAGATCGGCGATCCACGCGAGCCTTTCTCCCGGCACCCGTGCCGAACGAAACCGTGCACGCGTTGCTCGGTACGGCGCGGGAGGCGCCTAGCGGCGCCAACCTGCAGCCGGGGGGGTTCATCCAGGTCCAGGGAGGCGCACGCACGCGGCTTTGCCACGAGCTTGTGTCAGCTTGGCAGGAGGGCCGGCAGGAACGTGAGGATTACGAATATTTCCCGCAGCCGATGCCGATGACGCTGCGCAAGAGACAGGTTGCATCAGCGCAGGCCCTGTACGGTGCCTTGGGTGTGGCACGGGACGACCGCGGGGGGCGCGATGCGCACTTCGAGCGCAACTTCCGGTTCTTCGACGCACCGGTGGCATTGATCGTCACGATCGACCGCGATTTCGGTCCCGGTGGGTACATGGACCTCGGCATGACGCTTTACGGCCTCATGATGGCGGCGCAGTCACGGGGCCTGGCGAGCTGCGCCATCGGCGCCATGGCCTCGTTTCCCTCGGTCATCCGTGGGCACCTCGGCCTGGATGAACGCACGAACATCGTCTGCGGCATCGCGCTGGGTTTCGCGGATCCGCGCGCACCGGTGAACCGGGTGCGTACCACCCGATGCGCGCCGGACGAATACTTTCGCCAGGTCGGCTGAGTCAGCAACGGCGCACGAGGGCCGCCGCACCGATCCCTCCTGCTCCCGCCACCGCGGCGAGTCCGACGTCCTGCGGCACGCCGTCTTGCGCCAGGTCAGCTAGCACGCGCACGAGAGCGACGGCGCCGGAGGCGCCAATGGGATGACCGCGCGCGAGGCCACCCCCTCGCTTGTTCAGCCGCTGTGCGTCGAGGGACATGGCTTGACAGAAGGCCAGTCCCTGAACCGCAAAAGCGTCGTGCAGTTCAACGGCCCTGAGCTGGTCGATGCTCATTCCCAATTGTTCCATCACGTGGCGTGCGGCTTTCTCCGCGGCCAGGAGGGGGGTTTCAGGTGACATGCCGACCGACGCGCCGCCGAGCCACTCTGCACGGGGAAGCAGTCCCAGGCGAGCACAGGCCGCCGGGGTGGCGAGCAGGATGAAAGCGGCGCCGTCCGCCCTGGGCGAAACGGCGAGCATGCTCATCGAGCAGTCCGGGCGATGCGTGAGAAGCTTGGCGCCATCGTCCCAAGGCTCGGGCATCTTCATGGCGGCGGGTAAGCGGGCCGCCCGTTCAGGTGTCAGCTCGCGGGGATAGGGATCGTGCGCAACACCGGCGATCGGCACGATCTCCGCCGCGATCCCACCCTGCCGCGCCAATGCCCACTCGTGGCTGCGAAGGGCATAAGCATCCTGGTGGACACGCGTGTGGCCGTTCGCCAGCGCATAGGCCGCAGCGGAGACGAGCATGTCGGGGTCGCACGCCGGGAATGGCGTGAATGCCGGCCGCTCATACTCCATCGGGGCATCACCCGCGCGAGACGGACGATGCTGTCGTATGGGCGCGCGACTCCAGGCCTCCACACCGCCGGCGATCACCACCTGCGCTTGCCCGGAGGCCAACAACCCTACTGCAAGGGACACCGCGTCAAGACCGGCGCAGCACTGCGTATCCACCGTGAACGCGGGCGTTGCTTCGGGCAGGCCGGCGGCAAGCACAACGAGGCGCGCCGGGTTGCCGCCCGCGCCCAGCGCGTTGCCAACGACAACGGCATCCACGGCGCTCGCGGACACGCGGGTCCGATCCAGCAGTGCCCGCACCACCGGCGCACCGATGTCGTGGGGCATCAAGTCGCGGAAGGCGCCGCCATAAGGCGCGATGGGGCTGCGCGCCCAGCCCGCGATCAATGCAGGCGGCGCAGCCATGTCGTCGTGGCCCTGTCGGCCGCCAGGGTGTGACCCAGACGATGGTGATCCGTCTTTCCGCTCCCCGTCAGCGGCCAGTCATCACATGCGAAGAGTAGGCGCGGCACCTTGTACGCTTCCAGGTGCTGCCGGCACCATGCGGTAACGCCCTCGACCGTCACACCCGCGTCCGGTTCGAGTTTCAGCACGGCCGCGACCTGATGCCCACGCACCGGGTGATGCAGCCCATGGACTGAAGCCGCCAGAACCCCCCGATGGGCGGCGAGCACCGACTCCAGTTCTTCCGGGAACATGTTCTTGCCTTGTGTAACGATCATGCGGTTCTGACGGCCCACGAGGTGGAGCCGGCCAGATTCGTCGACCCTGCCCATGTCACGCACGGATAGCCAGTCACCATCCCGCAACGCGGCTGTGCCGTCATCGCCTCCCCCCGCGTATCCCATGAACACCATCGGGCTGCGCACGAAGATGAGGCCCTCCCTGCCGGGCCCGGCGGTGTCACGGACATCGATGTCGACGTTGCTAAATGGCCGACCCACGATTTGCGCGGGCGTGTGCTCGTCCGCCAGCATCCAGGCGATGAAACTCGTCTCGGACGCGCCATAGAACTCTATGATCCTTGCGTTTGGGCAAAGTCTTCGCAGCTCCGGCGTTCGTTCCCGCATCCAGCGCGCACCGCTGATGAGGATCAGGCGCACTCCGCGGATGGGCGCCATTCCCCGCCGGTTTGCCATGTCCAGCGCCATCACGAGCTGGGTGGGAACCGCGACGAGGCAAGGCGTGTCGCCCTTGCGAAGCGAGTCGAGCAGCCGGGCAGCCGAATAGCGCTCCTGTAGTACGACACCGGTGCCAGTCCATAGTCCGAACAGGATGCCGAACAGGAAGAGCGAGTGCGAGAAGCGCCCCGGGACAGCGATTCGCGAAGCCGCGTCAGGCCCGAATGTGTCGATGCACACCTTGAAGCTCTCTACCCAGGATCGGTGATCCCGCCGAAAGCCCTTTGGAAGCCCGGTGCTTCCCGACGTGAATCCGATGTAGAAAGGCGACGTCGGCGTGGACGGCGGGCAGTCTCTGCACGGCGTCGCGTCGATGGAGGCCCTGACGGCTTCCCGCGTGGGGCCCGTCCAATCAGGATCGCTCACCGCGGCGCAACGACCGCTCTCGATCACCCCAAGGAACTCCACGATTCGGCACAGCGTGGGTTGCCGATCGTCGACCAGCACCGTATTCGGTGCGTGCGCCTCGTTCAGTGCGTCGGCAACCTTCCGGACGGCCCCGTAGAGATCGCCGAACCCCAGCGTCGCTTGCCCGTCGTCCAGGGCAATAGCATCGCCACGCTCCCGGGCCCAACGCTCGAGAGGGCCGTGAACAAGATCGGCAAGACTCGCCAGCGGGCTCATGACGCCATGCGACCGCCGAATTTCCAGTCGGGCAGGCCTCGGGCAACGGTATGCACGGCAATGGCGCACACGGCGCACTTCACGAGATCTCCGGGCACGAAGGCCAGCGTCGCCGTGAGCGCCTGGACCCAGCTCAGGTGAGCGATGTAGACCAGGCCGATGACACCGCAGGCGTGGACCACCAGCAAGCCGCCGACAACCGATGCGATGAACGCGCTTGCCGCCGCGCGCCCCGGCGAGCCGGTTGGCAGCATGGCCATGACGCAGCCCGTGACGAAGGCACCCAGAGGCCAGCCCAGCAGGTACCCGCTCGAAGGCGCGAAGAACACACCCAGGCCGCCTCTACCGCCGGAGAGCAGCGGCAAGCCAAGCGCTACCGCGGCGAGGAACAGCAACAGCGCCTGTAATCCCCTACGGGGGCCGAGCAGGCATCCGGCCAACATGACACCGAGCGTCTGCAGCGTGATCGGGACGCCGAACGGAAGGTCTATTTTTGGGATCAGCCCGAAGACCGCCAGCAAGGCAGCGAACAGGGCGATCATGGCAAGCGGAAATGAGGATTTGTTCATGGCAGTGCGATTTCAGGAGGGCTTGGATGAGTTACTAACGGATTCGGGTCTGCAGTGTGTCGCCGACGCGGCGGGCCGCCAAAAGCATCTGGATGGTCAAGGGTGCGATCAGCCGCAAACCGCCCGGCCGCCCGGTTCGAACACGGTGGGCATCGTCCAGGCGCTTCCATTGGGCTAAGAATTGCTCGGTGAACCGCATCATCAGCGCCAGCAGCAGGTTCACGCGGTCGACCCTGACGCCTAGCAATGCCAAAGGCGCCAGCAGCCGCTCGAACACTTCCAGCAACTCCGAATGACGCGCGCTCAAAGTGAGTGCGATGCCCAGGAACGCCATCGCCAGGAGGCGCGAAGCGCTGGCCAGTGCCACCATGGGTTGGCCCATCGCCATGTGAAACGCGGCAACGAGCAGGGCCCCCAGGACGATGGAGCGGGCCAGCTTGAGTGCTCCCGGCCCCAGGGGACGCAGCGACAGCAACAAGCCGGCCGAGCCTGCCGCCACCGGCAGCAGGATGCCTGCGCGCTCCGTCAGAAACAGCGCTGTGCCGAGGGTGGCGAGCACAAAGAGCTTGAGCGAGGCCGGAATCGAATGCAGCCACGTGGCGTCCTCGCGATACAGGTATTGCATGATCAATCGCCGCGGTAAGAATCCACGCAAACTGCACGTGCGGCCATCCGCATCGCCACGTCGGCTTCATAGGCCGCGCACACCTCGGGTCCCGGGCCGTCGGCACGCGCTCCGCCTTCGGCCAACCAGATCACGCGGCTGAAACGTCGCACGTGCGCAAGCACATGGGTGGACACGATGACTTGATTTCCCGCCGAGTGGATCTCCTGCTCCAGCAGGGCCTGGCCTGGAAGATCCAAGCTAGCGAATGGTTCGTCGAGCAGGAGGGTACGCGGGGACGCGATGGTCAGCGCGAGCCAGCAAACGTGTTGGCGCTGGCCCTGGCTCAGGCTCGAGACTGCACGCGCGGCCCAATGGCCGAGTCCGCGCGCAGCGAGATACTCGCGTGCTTCTTGAAGTGCCTCCCGGCGTGGCAGGCCTGCGGCCTGGGGGCCGAGGGAGAGCTCCTCCTCTACCGTCGGAAAGATAATCTGCTCGTCGGGGTTCTGGAACATCAATCCAACCGACCGTTCAGGGTGAGGAGCCGCGCCGACTTCTCCTCCATTCACCCAGACGTGGCCGGTTCGCGGCGCGTCGAGGCCGCACAGCATTCGAAAGAGGCTGCTCTTGCCGGCGCCGTTGTCGCCGATGATCCCGATGCGATCGTCATCGAGCCGCAGACTGAGGCGATCGAACACCGTCGTGGCACCGCGCAGCAGCGTCACGTCTTCCATCAGAATCCGTTCCGCCTGCGGCTGCTGAGACACGTTGGAGCGGCTGGGCAATGGGCTGCGGGATTCGGCGAGAGCTGCCTGCAAGGTCATGGTTCAAATGATATATATCTTTAGCCAAAACATCATAGGGTATACACCTAGTCACTCAGAGATTGATCATGCGCTACCGGCTATTTTCAGAGGACAGAGGTAGATCTTCAAGCCACCTGAAACATATACATATTTTATCGCGCTACAGCGCGCGGGGGCGCCATTTGAGGCCGCCACGGCCGCTCAACGCGGCATGGCCACCCTACCCACAAGCGACACCAGGACAACACAGACTTCACAACCTGCCACTACGTGCGGACTTGCCCTGGCAGGTGTCTTCGGCAGTTGGCGGCGTCGCCCCTCTCCAATCAACAACATGCCGCCAGAAATCGCGAGGAATCCGATCCCCAGGAGTTCGACAGGCCGATCGGCCGCGTTGACACCAAGTCGAAGCACCAAGAGCGAATGTGTTGAATGCACCCCCCGTCATGCCCATCGACTTCTGGACGATGTCGGGCGCCTTAATTCCCGTCGCTGAGTGAAGTGCGGACTTCGGTTTGCCCGCAAACCAGGACCGCCACGTCCGCCGCTTGCTTGCTGGTGACGGCCAGCTGGTGCAGCACCTGCAGCGGCGCGTAATCGGGCACATCGTCTTGCCAGAGACGCGCGCCATTCAGCCCCGCCGTCTTGCATTCGAGGATCTGGACTTCGTCGCAGCCCACCACCTCGCGATCGATATTCGCCAGCATCCAGGGCTCACCGGGATTCTGGAGTACCGCATTCACTCGACGCACGCGGTTTCCGGTGCGCCTGGTGTAGTGAGCAGCGACGATGGGTTCGAGGAGTGTTCCCCAGTAAAGGGGGCTCGTCTCGTCCATCCACAGTTCGAGCTGGGATTTGTAGGGATTGAGTCCCACTGCAGCCCCGGCATCGGAACTGCCGATGCCCCGCTTGCGGACGTCCAGCCACGCTTCGTGTGACAAGCCTGCAGTCTTGACCAGCTTCAGGGCCGGGCGAGGCTTGTTGGGCGGAATTCGCCATGAAAGCTCCTTGGAATTTCGGGGTCATAAAAGGCAAAACGGGCTGGCCCGCTTTCGCGGAGCCAGCCCTAATGCCGGGTGGTCGGAACGAAGAGTCAGTCGCCCGGTCCAGCACCGCCGTCTTTTTCCACTCACAGCCCCACTTTCGCCCTCGTGCTAACCACTAGCCTCGGCTTGACCAACGCGCTACAGCTGGCGACTTGCGTGATTGCGAAGGTATGCGTCCTCGACCTGCCGATGTTGATGCTGACGTTTTGACGAGGTGCTCTGCAGCAATGCTGATACTATCCGCCGCTGCACGCCATTCTTCCAAAGCCGTTGCGTAGTTAGGGTCCGTGCGCGTTAGGCCGTGCAACGCATTCCACGCCATACGCTCCCTCTCCAGGGCAAGGTCATAAGCATCGCCGCTATGCCGGGGGTTGTAGATCGCATTCACTGGCCGTCGTCGGTGTATCTGTTTTATCAGTCTAGTATTCAGATGTAGCCGCCGCATAAGGGTTATCCCGAGCCGGAGTGGCCAAGTTGCGGCACTGTGCATTCATCGCATGCTGCCACTCGCTGGCGAAGCCCGGACAACGAGAAGACAAGCGGCCGCATAGTGGGGCGATCGTCGGGTCGAATTGCGATCTTTCACTCGTCTTCCAGTTGAACGTACGCGTGGCCTCAACACCCCTCTTGACGAAGCAGCCGATCAGATGTCGACGACGTCCCGCAGCAGCGCGAAGCCGACGCGCCAGCTGTGGCCGTGTCCGGTATCGACGGTGGCCGTGCGCTGGTTGATGCGCACGACGGTGCCCAGTTGGGTGTTGAGATATCGATCCTTGAACGCCACTTTGTCGCGCTAACGGAAGTCGCTGCGCTGCGGCAGCGGCGGTGCGGGTTGCGCGGGCTCCTGGTCAGTCGTTGCGGCGCCGCCGGCAGGCGGCGCGACGGCTGCATACTGCAGCTTCCACTCGCGTCGGGTGCTCGTCTCGTGAAGCACGACCTGCATGCCGCGCATGCCCACGACTTTTGCCGTTTCACATCTGGCCATCGTGCGGATCGACGAATCGCACGGTCTGCACCGCGATGATCCGCTTCGGGTCACAAGATCAACTGCCATGCATTCAGCACGTCTACTCCCAGCAATTCGATTGCGAACTCCGCTGTTGCATCGGTGTTCGTGCTTCCAAGTAGCATGTGCGAGTTGCTGTCGAACCTCAATTGGCCTGTGGCGTTGCTCCCAAAGTCAGCAGTGCCGATGAAGATGAACGCCTGGCGGCCGCCGCGCGCAGGATTGCTGTCGAGGGCGGAGAGGTCAATCCGATCGGTGTCACTGTTGGTCAGATCCGTGATGACGTCCCAGGCGCCAAGTGAACGGGGGCTTTCTGCAATGGCGCCGTAAACGAATCGGTCAGTTCCGAGGCCTCCCGTCAGCGTGTCAGCTCCCATGCCGCCGGTGATGGTGTTCCCATTCCCGTTTCCCACCAGCACGTTGTCCAACACGTTCCCAGTCGCATTCACGCGCGAGCTCCCGGTGAGCGTCAAGTTCTCGACGTTGGCGCTTAGGGCAAAGCTGACGCTTGAGATGACTTGGTCAAGTCCTGCGCCTGTTAACTCGCTGACTGTGATTCCGCCTACGCTCACTACGTACGTGTCGTCACCACGGCCGCCACTGAGCGTGGTCCCACTCAGACTGCCAACCAGGGTGTCATTGCCATCGGTACTCCCGCTGCCTGCTGTCGCTCCTGACTGCGCTACGGCAGGGGTGGCATTGGACGCCTTGGTTTCCAGCGTACCGCCTCCGTCTGTGTAGGAAGCCACTACTGTGATGACCTTCCCGACGTGAGCCTGCTCCAAAAGCAGCGTGGAACCTCCCGCGCCAGCAATATCTGCGCCGTCGGCCTTCCACTGATAGGCTATTGCGCCCAGCCCGTCGATATCGCCCAGCGTGTTGCTCGCTGTGAGCGTGGCACCCTTCGCGGCGGTGCCTGTAATTAACACGGCACCCGTTGGCACATCGTTGACATTCGCAACTGGGGCACTGAGGTCCGACAACTGAACCTCCGTCGTTCCGCCGGAGTCGTTGTAGCTGGCCGAGACCTGGATCCGCGTGCCGACATGCTCCTGGCCGAGCGTGAGCGACGCGTTCGTGGCCCCGCTGATGTCGGTACCATCGGCCTTCCATTGGTAACTGATGTCGCCTAAGCCATCGACATCGCTTAGCGTGTTGGCCACCGTGAGCACTTGGCCTTGCACGGCCGTGCCGCTGATGGTGACAGCTCCCTGGGGAGCGTCGTTAACCGGCGTGAATACCTGAGAAATTGCGACCGTTCCGCTGGAGTAGGGGGTGAGCCCACCAGTGCCGGCAGCAGCGAGGTTGACCGTGGCGCCTGTGGTTGGCCATCCGGCCGAGTTATCCACGAGGTGGGCGGTAAGGGCAGGTGCAGGTCCGTTGAAGTTGAGGGCCGGTACGAAGCGTAACTGCGCTTCTGCAGCCAGCAGCAGCGCGTTCGTCTCGGACAGATCCGAAGGCACCGCAAACCAGATATGGCTGGTGCTGTCTGGCGTGTAGGCCCAACCACCTTGCACCGCGGAGGTCTGGTTTGCCGTAATGGCGATCCCCGCGAATCTATCGTCGTCTGCATCCGAGAACGTATTGCCGACATACGTGTCCACCCTGCCGCCCGTCCAATGATCCTCGAGCGTGGTGTACAAGAACGCCGTGGGTGAGATCACTTGAGGAGCAGCGTTGCCTACGACCAGGGGGCTGGCAATAGATGGAACGCTCTGGATTGTCCCGCCGCCATCGGTGTAACTGGCTACCACCGTAATGGCCTTGCCCACCTGCGCGCTGCTCAGTGTCAGTGATTGGCTGGTCGCATCGACGATGTCGCTGCCGTCGGCCTGCCACTGGTAGCTGATGGTGCCCATGCCGTCGGCATCGTCCAGGGTGTTGGATGCCGTGAGCGTCTGACCCTGCTTTAGTGTCCCGGTAATGGTGACACTTCCCGTGGGCGCATCATTGACGTTTGCGACGGCTGTGGTCGAAAAAGAAAAATTGTCAATCTGGATGTTCGTACCATTGTGTTGGTACGTCAGCGTGAGTGACTGAAGGTCGTCGAGCCCCTCCAACGGAACAGTCTGTAATCCACGATTCATATCCGTTGTGAAGGTGCGCGTCACCGAAGCGCCATTCGCCAGTAAACCAGTGAACGTCACAACTGCAGGGCCTTGCTCATTGATCGAATCGATCTCGATCGATCGTGCGGAGAACAGATGACCGCTCGCCGCCGAAATGATCACGGGCTCCGTCCACAGCGCTATGACACCGGGCCGGTGATAGTAATAAGAGCTCGTAGGGACAATTTCGAAGAACTCCGTGGCGTCAGACCTGGCCGGGTTGTCGAAGATCAGCCCTGCTTCGGTGATCAACGAGTGATAGACGTACTGCCCCCCGAAGGATCCCGTGGACGGGATGTTGTCGAAAGTGACCGTGTATTCCGTCGCGGCTGGGTCTGAGGACTTGCTCTCCGAAGTGCCGTCCCCATCGGTGTAGCTGGCCACAACGGTGATCGACTTCCCCACTTCTCCTTGCCCCAGCGTCAGCGAGGCGCTAGTGGCCCCGACGATGTCGCTGCCGTCGGCCTTCCATTGGTAACTGAAGTCACCCAAGCCATCGACATCGATTAGCGTGTTGGCAACAGTGAGCACTTGGCCTTGCACGGCCGAGCCGCTGATGGTGACAGCTCCCTCGGGAGCATCGTTGACCGGCGTGAAAACCTGGGAAACCACGACTGATCCTGACGAATAGGGCGTGAGCCCACCCGTGGTCCTAGCGATGAGATTCAGGAGGTCCCCTGTTGTGACAGGGCCAGCCGAGCTGTCTATGAGATGTGCCGTCAGCGCCGGCGCCGAGCCATTGAAGTTTGCTGCCGGGATGAACCGCAGGTGCGCTCCTGCAGAGAGGACCAGAGCAGCGTCCTCAGCAACATTTGTCGAAATGGCGATCCACGTGTCCACGCCAGTTACTGAGTAGTGCCACGTTCCCTCGGCGGACGTGGCTGCATTGGCGGTGATCACGACTCCCGCAAGACTGTCCTGGTCTGCATCCAGGAAGTTGGAACCGAATATCGCGCTCACGACGCTTTGGGTCCACTGGTCCTCCAGAGTGGTCCCGACCAAAGCCGTGGCGGATACGGCCTCGGGCGCGACATTGGGCCGCGCGAAAGCCTTGGAGTACACGCCCCATCCACTTCCGTCCTGCGCAAGCGACTGCCAGCTCACCACGAATCCCGCATTGGGTGCTGCCGTCACATCGGACCCCTCCTGCGACTGAGCCGTTTCCGAGTTGACTAGGATTTCGGGACCGATCTTGACGTTGGCGGCGTCGAACCGCTGCGCGTAGATCCCGCTGGCTGAGCCATCCTGTCCAAGCGATGTCCAGCTGACGACGTACCCTCCATCCGAGAGAACGGCAATGGCGGGAAACCACTGATTGCCTGCAATCGTGGTATTGACTCTTGTCTCATGGCCAATCGCCTCGCCCGTAGCGCCATACCGCTGCAGGTAGATCCCATAGCCACTGCCATCCTGGAGCGCCGATGCCCACGCGACCAAGTAGCCGCCGTCGCTGGTCGCTGCCGCGGCCGGCTGCCCCTGGTTCTCGTACACGACAGAGTTGATCCTTACTTCCGCGCCAGCCACGCTGCCGTCGGCGCTGTAGCGCTGTGCGAACACGCCATTGCCGCTGCCGTCCTGGAGATCGGATTGCCACACCACCACGAAGCCACCGCCCGCCAAACCAACGGGTACGGCGCTGTGTTGGTCGCTGTAGGTGACCGTGTTCACCTTGAACTCGTTCGCGACACGATTGCCCTGGGCGTCGAAGCGCTGGCCGTAGACCCCCCAGCCGGAGGTGTCCTGACTCCGCGAATTCCACGTTACGACATATCCGCCATCCGTCAGCTGGGCGATGTTCGGCCCCTGCTGGTTGTCCACGGTGGTAGTGTTGACGCGGGTTTCAGATCCATCCCGGTTGCCTGAAGCGTCGTAACGTTGCAGGTACACCCCCGCGCCACTCCCGTCCTGGTCCGCCGACGACCAGGCCACAACGTAGCCGCCCGAGGCGAGCTCCTGAACCACGGGCGCGGTTTGCGCGGATGACGAAAAGGTGTTGACCTGAACCTCGGCACTGAGTGCATGTCCGTCGGCAGCGAAGTGCCTCATGAAAATGTCGCCACCAGATTCGTCAGAACGCCACACCACCACGACGGCGCCGCTGGCCAAGCTGGCGACGTCCGCCTCATGCTGATCGGCCAAAGTAGTCTCGTTGACACGGCGTTCGTCACTGGAAATCAGTTCCGTCGCCTCGCCGCTGATCGTGCTCATGTGTGAAAAACTCCAAGAAACTGTGTGAACGTCCCGACCTGATATGCGCACATTTAGTAGCACAGCGCCGAGATGTTGGCTTCGACCTTGTTCGCGTAGTCTCTTGGAATCTGATGACCACGGTTCCGTGCTCCCTCAAGCGTTCGATTCCATTTTTCCTGAGCCGATTGACACGCTTGTGATCGCTGAACTTCTTCCTGGCGTACCGGCCCTGGCACGACTGCGAATCCCCCGGCGCCGCCGATGACGGGAGCGATCGAGCTGCTGGCTCGTGGACACGGGCGGCTGCGGTAAAAGGTGCTCCCATCTGGGCCGATGCATTTGTAGGCAACGTCGCTGGCGAAGGCGATGCCAGCCAGCGCTACTGTGAGGATCGCAATTGACTTCATCGCCTTGCCTTGAGGTACCAGCTTTCAGGTTACAGGGAAGTATCTCGAAAAGACTACTACCACCATTGGCCCCCAGCATGGGATAGAGCTCCCGAACGTTAGGGGTGGTTTGTACCGGCCGACAGACAGAACCTCGGTGCCACCTCGACAATGCCCCTGCGGCAGGTCCGACAGCCGAGTTATCCACCGGCGCTAACCCGCTTGCTGGGGCACACTACATCTCGTGTTCTGCCGGATGACTGAGTGACTATCTCGGTCGCAACAATCCCTGGGTCGGTGAGAACGTCAGCCTGCATAAACGAACCTGTCAACTCGCAACGGTGCGCCATCCTTCCAGGTGTCAGCCACGAGCGGCCCGCCCTTGGCCGCGCGGTAAGCGTCTTCAGCCGATAAATGAAAGCATCCCGTTGCGACACGGCAATGCCCAGCTCCTTCTTGACGGCCTGGGCGTCGAATTCTCATACGCAGATAGGAGCGCAAGCTTCGAATCACGGCGCTCCTCTGCAGGGTTGATCCCCGCAAGAACGTTCTTGCGCGCTTCGTCTCGCGCCGCCCGAGCTTGGGCAAGGCCGACTTCAGGATAGCGGCCAAGCGGCAGCACCTTTTCGCGGCTGGCGAATCGGTATTTCCAACGCCAGGCGCGCAGCCCTGTGGGAGAGACAAGCACATAGAGGCCGTTGCCATCCGAGACCTTATACGGGCGCTCTCAGGTTGATAGACTCCGCAGGTTCAGGTCCGTCAGTTGTCCCTTGAGCTGGCGAATTCTGCGTTGAGCAATGTGTTCGGACATGTCGAGGTCTTTCAAGCTAGGAAGGAAAATACCCCCATAACGCTTGCCTCGATACCCCGCTAAGTACCCCCTTTAGATCCTGGATCGCAGTGGACCCTCATGGACCTCAGAAGACAAAAAGCCTTGATGAATCAAGGCCTTTTGCTGCTGTGGGGGACTTCAATGGACCACGGTAGACGGGGCCCTGGCGGAGCAGGTGGCAGCAGTATCGGGAGCCTAAGTACCGGCGGCTAAACAAGTTTCCGCAAATTCAGCGCGCCGGTACCCCAAATGTTACCCCTATAACTGAGTCGGCTCTTTGGCGCGCGCGCTGAGGCTGTTTGCGACCCTACGACATTCCCCATATGACTGCCTGGGGTGAATCAAGAACCGCCCCTGAACCGGAGAGCCGGCAGCGACAGCCTTGTCGGACGGCGCCCCTTTCGGGGGCCGTCGCGCTCAGGCCACCGCTTTCAGCTCTGCCGATCGCTCGATCCGCATGGCCTTGCGCACCGGATCGAACCCCAGCGTCACGCGCTCGCCGGCATGCAGCTCGCCCTTGAGCAGGGCATCTGCCAGGGGCGTCTCCACCTCGCTGCGGATGCGGCGCTTGAGCATGCGCGCGCCGAACTCCGGGTCGTAACCGACCTCGGCCAGATGATCGACCAGCGCCTTGTCGAACTCGAGGTGGATGTCCTGCTGGGCAGCGGTCTGCGCCACCCGCCGCAATTGCAGCTCGACGATCTGGCGGATCTGTTCCCTGCCCAGCGCATGGAACACGACGACCTCATCGACTCGGTTCAGAAACTCGGGCCGGAAGTGCCGCTTGAGCAGTTCCATCAGCCGGTTCCGGAGCGCCGGGTAGTCCAGCTGCTCCTTGTCGGCGGCCGATAGGTTGCGCTGGATCACATCGGAGCCCAGGTTGCTAGTGGCGATGATGATGGCATTGGTGAAGTCGACCACGCGGCCGCGACCGTCGGTCAGGCGACCTTCGTCGAACAACTGCAGCAGCACGTTGTGCACTTCCGCGTGGGCTTTCTCGATCTCGTCGAGGAGAACCACGCTGTAGGGCCGCCGCCGCACCTTCTCCGTCAGCTGCCCGCCTTCCTCATAGCCCACGTAGCCCGGCGGCGCGCCCACCAGCCGCGCCACCGTGTGGCGCTCGGCGTACTCGCTCATGTCGACGCGCACCAGAGCTTCCTCGTGGCCGAACACCGTGGCGGCGAGCGCCTTGGCCAACTCGGTCTTGCCGACTCCCGTCGGGCCCAGGAACAGGAAGGTCGCGGTGGGCTTGCCGGCTTCCTTGAGGCCGGCCCGCGCCAGCCGCACCGCTTGGGCCACCGCGGTGACTGCTTCCTCCTGGCCGACCACGCGCTCGCGCAGGCGCTCCTCCAGCGACAGCAACTTCTTGCGGTCCTCCAGCGTCAGCTCCGACACCGGCACTCCCGTCAGTGCGGACACGATCTGCGCCACGTGCTCGGCCGTCACCTCGGGTGAACTGGTGCCGCGCTTTTTCTTCCACTCGTCGGTGGCCTGCGTCAAGCGCTTTTCCTCGGCCTGTACGCGCTCTTCGATCTTCTTGGCCTTGTCGTATTGCTTGGCCGTCCCGGCGGCGTCCTGCTCCTGCTTGAGCCGGCGGATGGTCGCTTCGATGTCGTGCAGCTCGGGTGGACGCGAACTGGCGGCGATGCGCACCCGCGCCGCCGCCTGGTCGATCAGGTCGATCGCCTTGTCTGGCTGGAAGCGCGCGGCGATATAGCGGCCGGCCAGTCGCGCCGCCGCTGTGATCGCCGCCTCGCTGATCTTGACCTTGTGGTGAGCCTCGAAGCGGTCGCGCAGCCCGCGCAGGATCTCGATCGTTTCCTCCACACTGGGCTCGGGCACCACCACTGGTTGGAAGCGGCGTTCCAGCGCGGCATCCTTTTCGATGTGCTTCTGGTACTCGTTCAGCGTAGTCGCGCCTATCAGGTGAAGCTCGCCCCGGGCTAGTGCCGGCTTAAAGGTGTTGGCGATGTCAAGCCCTCCCTCGCCTCCACCCTGACCGGCACCGACGATGGTGTGCAGCTCGTCGATGAACAGGATGATGTCGTGCTGGTTGGCGATGATCTCGTCGAGCACCTGCTTGACGCGCTCCTCGAACTCTCCGCGGTACTTGGAGCCTGCCACCAAGCTGTTGATGTTCAGTTCCACAAGCCGCTTGCCCCGTAGCACCTCGGGCACCTGGTCCTGCACGATGCGCTGGGCCAGGCCTTCGACGATGGCTGTCTTGCCTACGCCGGGCTCGCCGATCAGCACCGGGTTGTTCTTCTTGCGCCGGGCCAGCACCTCGATGGTGGTTTCGATTTCCCTGGCCCGGCCAATCACCGGGTCCAACTTGCCCTGGCGCGCCAGCTCGGAGAGATCGCGCGCGTACTTGTCCAGCTGTGGGGTCTGGCTGCGGCGCTGAACCTTGCCTTCTTCCGCACCCTTGCCGACCACCTTCACGGTCTTTTGCCGCAGCGCCTGCGACGACAGGCCGAGCTTACGCAGGAGTTCGCCGGCGAAACCGTCCTCCTCTTCCACCAAGCCGATCAGGATGTGCTCTGGGCCCACGTAGCTGTGTTCCAGTTCGCGCGACGCGACCAGCGCGAGTTCGAGTGCGCTCTTGGCCCGCGGCGAGACGCCGATCTGCGGCGTTTCTCCCTCGGCTGGGCGGCTCTCGCCGCGCGGGGCGCTTTCCTCGATGCTCGTTTTCAGGTCGGGCGCCGACAGCTTGAACTCTCGGAGCACCTCCTGCACCACCTCGTTGTCGGCCAAGGCCAGCAGCAGGTGTTCGGTGTCGACCTCGTCCTTGCCGTATTCCATCGCCTTCTCGGCCGCCGCCTGGAGCCGGTCCATCGCCGCTTCGTTGAGGAAGCTGCGCAGGTCCACCGCTTCGCGGGAGCGCTGGCGGCGCGCCACCGGCAGCTGCCGCACGGTGTCGCCCTGGCCGCCTAGGTCACGCAGCAGCGAGCCCCGGTCCCCGAAAAAGTCGTCGAACAGACCGCTGTGGAACAGCGACTCGAGCGGCGAACGGTCCAAGCCGCCCATGGCCTGCGCGTAATGCTGGTCGCACAGCGTGACTTGGCGGCTCGTGCTGCCCTCGCGCACGGTGAGCTGAGTAGTGGCGGGTCGCCCGCAGATGTCGCATTTGGCCATGTCGCGCTCCCCGCTCAGGCGTACTGGAAGTCCGGCAGGGCCTTGAGCGACTCCTTGGTGGCCCCGGGCAAGATGGGCTTCGGCGCGATGCGCTCGAATTGCCGCACGGGTATCGCGACCCGGTGCCCGGCGATCCCCACGAAGCCGCCCACATTGACCACAGCGATCGACAAGGTGCCGTCGGGGGCGATCACGAGGTCGTCGATCTTGCCGATCTTGTCGCCCTTTTCGTTCAGCACTTCCTTGTTGAGAAGCTTGGTCGCCCGATAACCGGGGGCAACCAGTTGCGTCTCGGCAACCGTCACGCCGAGCAAGGCCCGGCCGGCGACGGGTGCGGGCTTAGGCGCGTCCGATTTCTGCGCGTCCGACTTCTGCGCATCCTTCTGCGCATTGGCCGGGGGCGACGAGGACGTTTGGCCGTGGGCGACCTGAATCGCCAGCAGGCACGCGAGCACGCACCCGATTCCGGGGCGAAGAAGGTTTGAGTTCATCTGGATTCTCCGGTGTTAGTTTGGACGGGGTCACTTGATTTCGATCTGGCGGGAGCTGTCGGCGCCCGCGTTCTCCTGCTTTGGCAGCCGCAGCGTCAGCACACCGTTGGCGAAGGTCGCCTCGGCACGCTGCACATCGACGCCGTCGGGCAGCGGCAGCACGCGCTGAAAACCGCCGAACGCCCGCTCGAGCCGGTAGCAGCCCTTCTCCCGCTCTTGCGCTTCCTGGCGCTTCTCGCCGCGCAGCACCAGGAAGCCGTCTTCGGCGAGGATTTCCAAGTCCTTCTTTTCCATGCCGGGCAGTTCCGCGGTGATGCGCAAGGCCTCGCCTTCGTCCACCATGTCGATACGTGGCTGGAACAGGGACGGGGTGAAGTCGCCGAACCAGCGCCCGGCGCCGGCCGCCACTGGCAACGGGGTGCGGAACAGGCCCGGCAACAGACTGAGGGGGTCCAGCGACTGCAACAGCCGCGCCGGGTCGGACCATTCCGCTGTCGCGGGGCCGGTGCCGTCCTGCCGCGCCGGGCTGCCTTGGCGCGCGAACCTGAAGGGGTTCCATTTTCGAATGTCGAGAGCCATGTCGTTCTCCTTTGGGAAAAAAGCCCCGCTCAGCGGCCACCTGCCGGAACGGGGTTGCGCGACGCATCACCCCGCGCGGCCCGCCTCGCACGCAGGCCCAGGCCCAACAACAGGGCGCCGGTGAGAATGGCGTGAAGGCTGATCAGCCAGACCAGGGCCAGTGCGCCGGCTTGCGGCATCGCGATCACCAGCGCGCCGAACAGAATCGAAAGCATGCCGCTCGCGACCATCATCCAGTGGCCGTGCAGGATTGTGCGCAAGTTGACCGCTATGGCGACGTCCAGGGCGCCGGTGACGACTGCGTTGATTCCCATCACCAGCACCAGCACGAGGGCTGTCATGCCCGGGTACAGCACGGCAAGGACGGCAGCGGCCACGCTGACCAGCCCGAGCAGCAGGAGCAGCCACCACTTGCTGTCCACGCGGCGGCTCTTGGCGGCCAGGGCGATTGACGAGACGCCGCTCAGCAGCGCATATGCAGCAAACATCCCGACCAGCAACAATAGCGTCAGGCCGGGCACGAGGACGGCGGCCAGGCCGAAGACAACCGCGAGCGTGCCGCGCAGCATCAGCATCGTGGCCGGGTTGTCCATGTCAAAGGCCGATCGTGATCTTGTTCTCGACCATGGTCACGCCCGGCGCCTTCCAGGCCGCGCGCCCCGCTTCCTCCCGTTCGGCCCAGGAGCGCACGGTGCCGCTGAGGGTCACCTTGCTGCCGTCGACTGCGACAGTGATACGTTCGGCGTCGGTCTGGGCGCTGCGCACCAACGCTTCCTCGACCTGCTTCTTGATGTCGGCGGGCTTCGCCTTGGGCTTGACATCAATCAAGTTGCTCACGCCTTTCACGCCGGCGAGATTGCGCACCACGCGCTCGGCCTCGGTCTTCTTGTATTGCCAGTCCACAGTGCCCTTGAGCGTGATCCAGCCCTTGGAGACGGTAACATCGATGTTCTCGGGCACCAGCAGCGCATCCCACTCCAACGCCCGCGCCGCCGCCGCGGCGATCTCGGAATCGGTGCGCTCGCCGCCGCTTATCAGCCGCACTTCGATGTCGTTGGCCACGGCTTTCACGCCGCGCACGCGGTGCGCCGCCTCTTCGGCCGCCCAGCGCTTGGAAAATGAGTCGACCCAGCCGGTGAGCGTTACGACGCCGTCTTTCAC
>Ga0255338_1001420_pt1 | contig 45631 bp, 45 predicted proteins | sample MeOH1_35cm_T4_19_FD_203715 | JGI IMG/M metagenome (GOLD analysis project Ga0255338, IMG submission 203715) | Sandy soil microbial communities from University of British Columbia, Vancouver, Canada - MeOH1_35cm_T4_195 | ecosystem: Engineered > Artificial ecosystem > Sand microcosm > Unclassified ...
CTCACGCCGAAAGTCGACCTCGTAGATCGATCCAGGAGCGCCGATCTCGATGCGGCGAAGGGGTCGAGTACCCCTGAAATTCTGCTCTGACCGAGTTTTCACACAGCCTCGGCCAAGAGCAGCCGTCACGCGGCCCGACCTAGCATCGCACCCACCGATCCGTCGAATGGCTATACCCCTGCGGCCCACCTTTAGCCATCTGGCAGAGGGGTGTTCAGTTACCTCGCTGAGCCCCTCAGGTGCGCAGCGGCTTGGCACCGTCAAGCACGTATTGGACGAATGCCTTCGCAGCCGGTGAAAGCTCCGAAACCGAGCGGTACAGGAAGCCGATCGGACGTCGCACCGTGGGCCCAACCAGGCTAACGGTCCTCACGTCCGCAAGGTCGCATGCGCGCGCGGCGCGTAGCGGCAGCACGGCCGCACCAATGCCCGCTCGCGCCATGCCGACTGCCGTCGTCACCAGGCTCACCTCCGTGGCAGGCCGCTTCGAGATGCCGATGGCTGCGAAGGTCTGGTCGATCAGGAGGCGCAGGTAGCTGTTGGAAGCCATGCCCACCAGGGGCAGCGAAGCGAGTTCCTTCCAGGTGATGGCTTTCTGGCGCGCATGCGCGTGCTGCAGCGGCAGCACCGCGACGAGTTCATCGTCGTACAGGTGGCGGAACTGCAGTTCGCCCGCGTCCGGCATCGGGCTCGCCACACCGCAGTCGATGTCACCGGAGCGCACCATCCGCACGATCTCGCGGTTCTCCGTCATCGCGTCACGCAGGTTCACGCGCACGCTCGGATGCGCCTGCGTGAAGCTGGCGATCAAGGGCGGCAGGAACAGGCTTCCCGCCGAGGGGATGCAGGCGACCGTCACCGTCCCGCCGCGTGGCGCGGTGCCGCTCAGCAGGCTGGCGAGCGTCTCGTTCAGTTCCGTGAGCAGCCGGTCCACCGTAGGCAGCAACTCGCGTCCTGCCGTGGTCAGAGTCACGCCGCGCGTGGTGCGCTCGAACAGTTCCACCCCGAGTTGCTGCTCCAGGTTCTTGATGACCGAGGTTAGGGCAGGTTGCGACACGTGGACGACGCGCGCCGCCGCCGAAAAGCTGCCGGTGCGGGCGATCGCCACGAACGCTTCCAGCTGCTTGAGGGTGGTGGCCATAGACCCAGTTTATAGCGACTTCCAGATTTGGAATTGGACTGCCGGAGACCGCGCTCTTAGTATCGAACAGGATTTCCTTCCTTTACTCATTCAAGAGCCTTATATGCCAACCGCCAGCGGCGCCGCCGCCGTGAGCACGACCAAGGGGGCGGGCAGCTGGGTGCGCCAGAACCTGTCCGGGTACCGGGTGGCGAACGCGATGGCCGACGTGCTGAAGGCCGCTGGCGTGCGCGACATCTTCGGCCAGAGCTGTCCCACTGCCCTCTTTCTCGCTGCGCAGGCCGTCGGTATCCGCCAGATCGGCTACCGGACCGAGAACGCCGGCGCCGCGATGGCCGACGGCGCCGCCCGTGTGAGTCGCCAGATTTCGGTCGTCACCGCGCAGAACGGCCCGGCCGCTGCACTGCTGGTCGCCGGCCTCGCCGAGGCGAGCAAGGCTTCGGTGCCGCTCCTCGCCATCGTGCAGGAGGTGCCGCGCGCCAGCGCCGACAAGAACGCGTTCCAGGAGCTCGATCACCAGGCGTTGTTCAGCGCCTGCGCGAAGTGGGTGCGCCGCATCGACGTGGCCGGCCGCGCGGCCGAATACACGGAACGCGCCATTCGCATCGCCACTTCGGGCCGCCCCGGCCCGGTGGTGCTGCTCGTTTCCCCCGACGTATTGACGCAGGAGTGCGAGCGGGCGCAGCCGGGGCCGCAGGACAGCGACGAGCCGCTGGGCCGCTTTCCCCTGGATCGCATGGTGCCGGTGCGCGCGCGCCTGCGGAAGCTGGCGGACGCGATCGTGGCCGCGAAGCGGCCGCTGGTGGTGGCCGGCGGGGGCGTTCACCTGTCCGGCGCCAGCGAGGCGCTCGCGCGCATGCAGGCCCTCGCCGGCCTGCCGATGGCCACCACCAACATGGGCAAGGGTGCGACCGACGAAACCCACCCGCTGTCGCTTGGCGTAATCGGCAACACGATGGGCACCCGCAGTCCGGCGAAATTCCAGCAGTCCTATGTGGAAAGCGCGGACCTCGTCCTGTTCGTCGGCAGCCGCACCAACGAGAACGGTACGGCGTCGTGGACGCTGTTCCCGCGCGACGCCGCCTTCGCGCAGATCGACATCGACAGCCAGGAGGTCGGGCGCAACTATCCGGCCATGCGCTTGCACGGCGATGCCGCGGCCACGCTGGAGGAGCTGTGCGAGCTGCTGCAGGGCCGCTGCGAAGCGCTCGCGCGCGAGCGGCTCCAGCGGTTCGCGCCACTGTTCGAGCAGGGCCGCAGCGCCCATCGCGAGGAGCTCGCCCCTTATGCGAAGAGCGACGCATCCCCGATGCGCCCCGAGCGCATCATGGCGGAGCTCGCGCACTGCGAAGGCGATACCGTGTGGGTGGCCGACGCCAGCTATTCCTCCATCTGGCTCGTGCAGTACCTGCGCAGCACGCGCCCCGGCATGCGCTTCCTCACGCCGCGCGGCATCGCGGGCCTGGGCTGGGGCGTGCCGATGGCGATCGGCGCGAAGAGCGCGAGCCCGGCCTCGCGGGTGGTCTGCCTCACCGGCGATGGCGGTTTTGCGCATTGCTGGGCGGAGCTCGAGACGGCCAAGCGGCACGGCTTGCCCGTGACCATCGTGGTTCTGAACAACGGTGTACTGGGCTTCCAGATCAACGCCGAGGAAAGCCGCTTCGGCACGCACACCGAGGTGTGCCACTTCGGTGACATCGACCACGTGGCGATCGCCCGGGCGTGCGGCTGCGATGGCCGGACCGTCGCGACCGCGGGCGAACTGCGCCAGGCGCTGGCGGCCGCGGCCGACGCGAAGGCGCCGTTCGTGATCGACGTGAAGACCGATCCCAAGGCCTTCCCGCCGATCACGGCGTTCGAGTCCCAGCTGCAGGCGCTGCAGGCGTGATTGTTGTGGCCCCCGCCTCCCCTGACTTCACCGGTCGCAAGGCCCTCGTCACCGGCGCCGGCGGCGGCATCGGGCGCGCGATCGCGCTCGGGCTTGCCGGCCGCGGAGCCGACGTCTGCATCCTCGACACCAGCGCCGAGGGCGCGCGCGAAACGGCCAGCAGCGTCGAAGGCTTGGGCGGCCGCGCCATGGTGCTGGTGCAGGACATGGGCGAGGATGCGGCGCTGGCCGCGATCCAGGCGGCCGCCGCGAGCTTCGGCCCCTTCGACCTGCTCGTGAACAACGCGGGCATCTCGCCGAAGAAGCCCGATGGCCGCAAGCGCATGATCTGGGAAACGCCCCCGCAGGAATGGCGGCAGGTGATCGACGTGAACCTGAACGGTTACTTCCTGGCGCTCTCCGCCGTGCTGCCCGGGATGATCGAATGCCGCCGCGGCGCGGTCGTGAACATCGGCTCGCTGGCCGGCCTGCGCTATTCCTCCATCGCCGGCGCCGCCTATGCCGCCGCCAAGGATGCCGTGATCGGCCTCACGCGGCAGGCCGCCGGCGAGATCGCGGAGTACGGCGTGCGCGTGAACTGCGTCGCGCCGGGCCGCATCGAGACCGGCATGGCCGCGATCGCCGGCAATTCCTTCAACGAGGCGATCCGCGAGAGCACTCCGCTGCGGCGGCTCGGCCACCCCGAGGACATCGCGGAAGCGGCGTTGTTCCTGCTGTCCGACCGCGCGAGCTTCATCACTGGCGAAACCCTGGTCGTCTCCGGCGGCCGCGGTCTCTGACATCCATCGATCGAGAGGAACCCTCCCATGAAATCCCTGTCCCGGCGCCTGGCCCTGGCCGGCGCGGCCGCCGCCGTCGTGGTGCTGGCCCTCCCCGCAGCCGCAGCGACCTGGCCGGAACGTCCGATCAAGCTGATCGTGCCCTACCCGCCGGGCGGCATCACCGACATCGTCGGTCGCGCGGTCGCTGAACGCCTGTCCGAGACGCTGCGGCAGTCGGTGGTGGTCGACAACCGCGCGGGCGCCGGGGGCACGATCGGTGCCGGCGAGGCGGCGCGCGCGCCCGCGGACGGCTACACGCTGTTCGTCGGCACCAGCGCCACCCACGGCACCAACCCGAGCACCTTTAAGGAACTGCGCTACAAGGCCGACGCGGACTTCGCGCCGGTGGCGTTGGTGGCGACGGCGCCCCTGATGATCATCGTGAATCCCTCGGTGCCGGCGAAGACGCTGCCGGAGTTCATCAGCTACCTGAAGGCGAATCCGGGCAAGGTGAACTACGCGAGCACGGGCAACGGCGGGTCGGTGCACCTGACCACCGAACTGTTCGCGCTGCAGACCGGCACGTCGCTGAACCACGTCGTCTACAAGGGCAGCGCCCCGGCACTGACGGACCTGATGGGCGGCCACATCCAGGTCATGTTCGACAACGTGCCCTCCGCTGCGCCCCTGGCCGCTGCTGGCAAGGTGCGCGGGCTGGCGGTGACGAGCGCCAGGCGCACTGCGCTGGCGCCCGACACGCCGACGGTGGCGGAACTGGCGGTGCCCGGTTTCGAGTCGCTCTCGTGGATCGCTGTGTACGCGCCGGCGGGCACGCCGCCGGCCATCGTGCGCCAGCTGAACGAAGGGATCAACGCGGCGCTGAAGAACCCGAAGCTGCTGGCCACCTTCCAGAAGGCGGGGCTGGATCCGGTGGGCGGAACCCCCGAGGCGCTGGCGCGCTACCAGGCGGCCGAGATCGCCAAGTGGGCCAATGTGGTCAAGACGATCAAGTACGTGCCGGAATGAACTGGCTGCGCGCGGTCGTTCGCTGGCTGCGGTGAAGCCCGGCAACCGGCTCGCGGTGACGGACCTGCAGCACGTGCGGGCGTTCGTTGCGGTCGCCCGCGAAGGCAACCTCACGCGCGCGGCCGAACGGCTGCACCTGACGCAGGCGGCCGTCAGCGTGCAGCTGAAGAATTTCCAGCAGTCGCTGGACCTCACGCTGCTGGTCCGCACGCCTTCCGGCCTGTCGCTGACCTCCGACGGCAAGGAGATCCTGCCCTTCGCCGAATGCATCCTTGCGAGCATCGGCGAACTCGAGGACCGCGCCGCCGCCATGCAGGACAGCGTCCGTGGCGAACTGCGCCTCGGCACGACGCTCAACCCGGAGATCACGCGGCTGGGCGCCTTCCTGCGACTGCTGGTGGCGCGGCATCCGCAGGTGCGCACCCAGCTTCACCACGGCATGTCCGGCTTCGTCAGGGAGCAGGTGGCAAAGGGCGTGCTGGACGCCGGCTACTACGTGGGCGATGCGCAGGCGCAGCTCGATGCGCCCGAGTTGCACAGCATCCCTCTCACCACGTTCCGGCATTTCGTGATCGCGCCAAAGGGCTGGAAGGACCGGGTGGTGGACAAGGGCTGGGAAGAGCTTGCCGCGTTGCCGTGGATCTGGGCCCACGCGCATTCCGTGCACAGCCGCCTGCTCGGTGCGCGCTTGCAGCCGCTCGGGCTCAAGCCGAACGTCGTCGCCGAAGCGGATGTCGAGGCCTCGATGCTCGACATGGTGCGCTCGGGCATCGGCCTGGCGCTGGCGCGCGAGCCCGTCGCAATCCGCGAGGCGCAGGCCAATGGCCTGGTCGTGCTGCAGCACCTGCCGCTGCCCGCGCAGCTGTCCTTCCTGTGCCTGGTCGCGCGCCGCAACGACCCCCTCCTGCGCGCGGTGCTCGCCTCGGTGGCCGCGGCGTTCCAGGAGTAGCGGCAACTTAAGAGCGCGCTAAGACGCACTTCAAAAAATACCGATAGGTCGGAACGCACGCCCCCAGAAGAATCGTCCCGTTCAACGCAGTTTCGAAGGGCAGGGCAGGCATGGCAGTCAAGCGTCTATTCGACCGGGACATCAGCGCCGCGCACGGCATCGTGCAGGTGCTGCAGGACGCCGGTGTCGAGATGGTGTTCGGCATCGCGGGGGGCCACTCGGGCCACATCTGGGCGGCGCTCTCGGATTTCCAGGGCTCCATCCGGACCCTCCTCGTGCGCGAGGAATCCCTCGGCAGCGCGATGGCAGAAGTCTACGGGCGGCTGACGCGGCGCCCTGGCGTGCTCGTGGGGCAGGGGCCATGGGTGCTGGGCAACGGCCTGCTCGGCACCATCGAAGCCCATCTCTCCAGCTCTCCGATGGTGTTGCTGACGGACTTCAGCGACACGCCGGAGCTGTCCCTGCACGGTCCTTACCAGACCGGCACCGGCGACTACGGCGGCTGGGACGCGCGAATGAGCTTTCGCGGCGTCACCAAGCAGGTCATGGAGGCACACCAGCCGGCCGCGGCGGTGCATGCCGCGCAACTGGCCATCAAGCACGCGCTGAGCGGGCAGCCGGGACCCGTGGCCGTCCTGTACAGCGTCTCGGCCTTCAAGGGAATGATCGGCGCCGACAGCCAGCCGGCCCTGTACCCGACCCAGGCGTACCTGCCCAGGCCTTCCACGGCCATCGACGAAGCGCACCTGCGCGACGCTGCCGCCGCCCTGGCCCTCGCCCAGCGGCCGGTGATCGTCGCCGGGAACGGCGTGCGCATCGGCCAGGCGTATGCCGAGCTGCAGGCGCTGGCCGAATTCGCCAACATTCCGGTCGTCACGTCGCCTTCCGGCAAGGGCTGCTTCCCGGAGACGCATCCGCTCGCGCTGGGCGTGTTCGGCAGCTTCGGTACCGCTGGCGCGAACGCCTGCGTCGCGGAGGCGGACCTCGTGCTGGTGGCCGGCTGCAAGCTCACCGCCTCCGACACGATCAAGGAAGATGCGACGCTGCTCGACCCGCGCCGGCAGACGTTCGTGCAGATCGATATCGAGCCGCGCAATGCGTCCTGGACCTTCCCCGCCGAACACGTCGTCATCGGCGAGGCCTCGGTGGCGCTGCGCCGGCTGCAGCAGGCGCTGCGCGAAGCGCCTTCGCGCGAGGGGGATGGCCGCAGCCGGGTGGCGAAGTATCGCAGCCAGCATGGCCACTTCGACGCCGCGGAGTTCGGCGACGACAGCGTGCCCATGCTGCCGCAGCGCGTGATCGGCGAGATGCAGAAGGTCCTGCCGGACGACGCCATCGTCACCTGCGACGCCGGCGAGAACCGCATCTTCATGATGCACTTCTACCAGACGAAGCAGGCCGGCGGCTTTCTGCAGGCGGCCGGCGCCGGCCCCATGGGCTACGCGATTCCCTCCGCCCTGGCGGCCAAGCTGGTGCATCCCGAGCGGCCCGTCGTGGCCGTGTGCGGCGACGGCGGTTTCTCGATGACGATGAACGGCCTGATGACGGCGGTTGAGCACGACATCCCGATCATCGTCGTCATCTTCAACAACCACATGCTGGGGTGGTCGACCCACATCCGCGGCCCGTTCGCCGCGGAGTTCCACGACTTCGACCACGCGGCGATGGCGCGCAGCATGCAATGCAACGGGGTCAAGGTGCGCACGCCGCAGGAGCTGGCCGCCGCCCTTCGCGAGGCACTGCTCCTCGACGTGCCGTCGGTGATCGACGTGGAGCTGTCCGCCGAACTTTCGTACAAGGACGTCATGTCCCCGCTCATGCAGTGAGCGCGCCCGCAAGGAATTTCCCATGAACAAGGCTTCCCGACGCATCGCCTTGGTGACCGGCGCCGCCGGCGGCATCGGCGCGAAGATCGGCGCTCGGCTCGCCGCCGACGGCCATCACGTGCTGCTGCTGGACGTGCAGCCCGCCGTCGCCGAAACGGCGGCTGCCCTGCGCACCGGCGGCTTCTCCGCCGAACACGCCATCTGCGACATCACCGACGAGCGCGCCGTCCGTGCGCTGTTCGAGGACATCGAACGCACCCACGGCCGGTGCGACATCCTGGTCAACAACGCCGGCATCTCGCCGAAGCACGGCGGACGCAGCCTGACGGCGGAGAACACGCCGTTGGACGAATGGATGGCGGTGATCAACGTCAACCTCACCGCCCCGTTCCTGCTGTGCCGGGCTGCCGCGCCCCTGATGCGCGCGCAGGGCTGGGGGCGCATCGTCAACATGGCGTCGCTTGCCGGTCGCACGCGATCCATCGTGTCCGGCGCGCACTACTCCGCATCGAAGGCCGGCCTGATCGGCTTCTCGCGGATGTTCGCGGGCGAAGTGGCAAAAGCCGGCATCACGGTGAACTGCGTCGCCCCCGGTGCCATCGATGCGGGCCTCGCCCAGCGGCTGGACCCCAGCCTCACCGACAACTACGCGTCGCGCATTCCCGTGGGGCGCATCGGCAGGCCGGAGGAAGTCGCCGCGCTGGTCACGTTCATCGTCTCGGAAGAGACCGCCTTCATCACCGGTGCCACGTTCGACATCAACGGCGGCTACCTGATGGCCTGAGGTCGGGCCGTCGCCGACGGCGATTGCCGTACTTTGCAGCAACAGGAGACAAGCGAAATGAGGAAGCTTCTGACCATGCTGGCCCTGGTGGCCGGATTCGCGGCGCAAGCCAGCGCGGCGGATTACCCGCAGCGCGCCGTCACCATCGTCGTGCCGTTCGCGGCGGGCGCCTCGCTGGGCACCGTCGCCCATATGGTCGCCGAGCGCCTGACGGCGCGCCTGGGGCAGCCCTTCATCGTTGAATACAAGCCGGGCGCTTCCGGCACCATCGGCACGGCCTACGTGGCAAAGGCCAAGCCGGACGGGTACACGCTGCTGGTGTCGGCCACCGGTCCGATGTCGATCGTGCCGGTCGTCTACCGGAACCTGCCGTACCAGTCGGCCGACCTGACGCCGGTTGCCCAGTTCATGCGGGTGCCCTTCGTGGTGGCGGCGCAGCCCGGCTTCAAGGGCCAGAGCGTGAAGGACCTGCTGGAGCTGATCAAGCAGAACCCCGGCAAGTACAACTTCGCCTCCACCGGCAACGGCACCCTCGTGCACCTGGCCGCGCAGCTGCTGGTCGACCAGGTGGGCGGCGTCGCCACGCACGTGCCGTACGCCAGCGCCTCGCAGGTGGCCACGGCGCTGATGCGCAACGACGTGCTGTTCAGCGTGGCGAACATCTCCGGCGTGTCGGCCTACTTTGCCGATGGCCGCATCAAGCCGCTCGCGACCACGGGCAGGAACAGGTTCCCGCTGCTGCCCGCCCTCCCGACCGTGGGCGAGGCCGGGGTCCCGTCCTTCGAGGTGAGCCACTACGTTGGCCTGCTCGGGCCGAAGGGTATGCCCGCGGACGTGGTGCAGAAGCTCAATGCGAGCGTGGCCGAGATCCTGCGCGACCCCGCGATCGAACAGGCCTTCCGTAAGCAGGGCGACCTGCCGGTGCCGGCCACCAACAGGGAGTTCGCCGCGACGGTCTCCGCGGATCTCGACAAGTGGGGCGAGGTGGCCCGCAAGATGGACCTGAAGAACGACTGACGCGCATGGCGATGGACCACGACGGCCACAAGATCGCACTGGTCACCGGCGCGGCGCGGGGCATCGGCCGCGCGATCGCACAGGCCTTGCTGCGGGAAGGTTACCGCGTCGTCGCTGCCGATCGGCTGGCCGCGGGCTGGGCGCAGGAATGCTCTCCGTCCGCCGCGGACCGCCTGCACGCGGCCGTCCTCGACGTGACGGACGTCGCGGCGATCCGCGCGCTGCGCGAGGACGTCGAGCGGCGCTGGGGACCGGTGTCGATCCTGGTGAACAACGCGGCGATCTCGCCCAAGCAGGCCGATGGCTACTCCGCCGGCGTGCTCGAGATCACGCCGGCCGAATGGAACACGGTGCTGCAGGTGAACCTGACCGCGGCGCTGGTCTTGTGCCAGGAGTTCCTGCCGGGGATGCGCCGGCAGGGATGGGGCCGCGTCATCAATATGGCGTCGCTTGCGGGCCGCACGAGGTCCATCAGTGCCGGGGCCAGCTACATGGCATCGAAGGCGGGGCTGATCGGGCTCACGCGCGCCATCGCCGCGGAGATGGGACCTTCCGGCATCACGGCGAACTCCGTGGCACCCGGCCGGATCGTCACCGAGATGTCCATGACCGCGGGCGCCGCGGCCAACGCCAAGGTCGCGGAACAGGTGCCGGTGCGCCGGCTCGGACAGGCTGAAGAAGTGGCCGCAGCCGTCGTCTATCTCTCGGCGCCGCAGGCGGGCTTCGTCAACGGCGCGGTGATCGACATCAACGGCGGCATGTACATGCCATGACAGTCAACAGGAGACATCGAGAATGAACGGGATCACCAGAAGGGGATTCGGCCTGCGGGCCTTCGCGGCACTGTCCGCACCCGCAACCCTGCTGGCTGGCGCGCCGGCGCGCGCAGCGGCCTATCCGGAACGCGACATCACGATGGTGGTGAACTTCGGAGCCGGCGGCGTGACTGACCTCATGAGCCGCGCGCTGGCCAGGAGCATGGAGGGCACGCTCGGCAGAACCGTCGTGGTCACCAACCGCCCGGGCGCCCTGGGCACGCTGGGACCCGCCTTCGTCGCGAAGCAGAAGCCAGACGGCTATACGCTCGGCACCGTGTCGGCTTCGGCGACGACGATAACGCCCCACCTAATGGACGTTGCATTCAAGCCCTCGGACCTGCAGTTCATCGCGGGGTACGGCATCAACCGCTACGGGCTGGTCGTCCGTGCCGACTCGCCGCTGAAGACCGTCGACGACCTGGTGAAGGCGGCGAAGGGATCGAAGTCCATGCTGTTCGGCTCGCCTTCGATGCCGAACAGCCTGATCCTGTTCCTGCTTGGCAAGATGACTGGCGGCAGGTTCGAACTGGTGCAATACAAGTCCGGTCCCGAGGCGGCCGCCGCGCTGATCGGGTCGCAGGTGGACGTGATCGTTCCGAATCCGCCAGATGTCATGAGCCACATCAAGTCCGGGCGGCTGCGGCTGCTCGCCTCGGCGAGCTCGGCCCGATGGCCCGAATTCCCGGACGTGCCCACGCTCAAGGAGACCGGCTACAACGTCGCCTACGACGCATGGGTGGGGCTGGCCGCTCCGGCCGGCACGCCGGCGGATGTCGTGGCGCGCCTGCAATCTGCGGTGCAGGCGGCGATCCGGGATCCCCAGTCCCGGCAAGCCTACGCCAACGTGGGTGCCGAGGCGGCCTTCATGCCGGGCGCGGAGTACACGGACTTCCTGGCCCGGGAGCGCGCGCAGATGAAGCAGCTGATCCAGGATGTGGGGGTGCAGAAGGTGAATTGAGCGCACGGGCGGCCTCGCGGGGGCCTGCTGGTCCCGCGGCCCCGGCTTCTTCAGCACGGCTACGTCCTGTGGCTTGTCGCCTCAGGCCGTGGCGTGCCACAGCGCCGCGAAGAAGTGGCAGGTCGTGCCGCCGAGCACGAGCAGATGCCAGACGAAATGCCCGAACCGCACCTTCGAATCGAGCAGGAAGACGACCGCCCCGCTGGTGTACGCCAGGCCGTCTGCCACCAGCCACATGAACCCGGCCGCTGACATCCGCTCCACCAGCGGCGCGGCAGCTACGAGGGCAACCCATCCCATTGTGACGTACAGCCCCGTCGACCACAGCGGGAGGCAAGACCTTTCCAGATGCGCTGATTGAGACGCCCGACGCACTCATCGTGGTGGAGGGCAAGCGAACGGAGCCCGCCCCCACGACAGAAACGACTTGGATGGTGCGTCGCGACCAGATCTGGCGGCACATTGACGCCGCCTGGGAAGTTCGCGGCACACGCCAAGTCTTCGGGATGTTTGTGGTGGAGGACGGCCATTGCGGCGAGGTTCCAGCCGTCTGGACGCAGGGCCTGCACGGGGCACGGTCCCCGGAGGCGCTGGCCGGGAGTTTTCCACATCGCACGGAGGACGAGATTCGACAACTGACCGATTGCCTGGTTGGCGTCAGCACCTGGCAGAAGGTCTGTGGGAAGTTCGGGCTGGACTACACAACGCTGCCAAGGACTGTCGCAGATGTGCAGGCGTTGCCGCGGTGACGCAGGGCTGCTTTGGGTCGCCACCGGCCATTGCGCTCGGACGGCGTTCCCTCACATCCACGTGTGTCGGCAAATGCTGATTTAACCTGCCACGCAGGGATGCTCTTGCGCTCGTCGGGCGTAGCGCCGCAGCATGCAAATCTGCCAAGGCATCGTGCTCGGGCTGCCACCGCTGCGTTCTTCGGCGCGTGAGCGGGACCGCGCCAGGGCGCCGCGCAGCGTCGAACGCCCAAGAGCCTGGCCTAGCCTAGGCGGCGACGAGTTCGCGATCCGCCTGCGCCAGCGAAGGAGTGCCGGAGAGCTTCATGGCCAGCCGCAGCTCCTCGATGAGGATCTCCAGCGCGCGCCGGGCACCCGCCTCGCCGGCTGCGCAAGCGCCGAACAGCACCGGCCGCCCGATCGCCGCCGCGTCGGCGCCGCGGGCCTTGGCCTTGAGGATGTCGACGCCGCGGCGCACGCCGGAATCGACCAGCACCGCGAGCTTGCCGCCGACTGCCGCGGCGATCGGTCCCAGCGCATCGGCGCTCGCCAGCGCGCCATCGAGCTGGCGGCCGCCGTGGTTGGAGATCCAGACGCCGTCGGCGCCGAGGGCTGCGAGCCGCTGCGCGTCGCCGGGATGCAGGACGCCCTTGACGACCAGCTTGCCGGCCCAGCGCTCGCGCAGCCGCGCGAAGTCCTCCCAGCCGTAGCCGGCATCGAGGTTCTGCCCGACGCGCGCGGCGATGGTCAGGCCGGCGCTCTCGTCGCCCAGGTAGCCGCGCACGTTCTCGAATTCCGGCGGGCCGCTGCGCAGCATCTGCCAGGCCCAGCCGGGTCGTGCCGCCACGCCGAGGACCTGCGCCAGCGTCATGCGCAGCGGCACCGATACGCCGTTTCGCAGGTCGCGCTCGCGCTTGCCGCCGGCCTGCAGGTCGACCGTCACGACCAGCGTGCGAAAGCCGGCCGCGCGCGCGCGATCCACCAGTTGCTCGTTGAACGCGCGGTTCTTCAGCACGTACAGCTGGAACCACAGCTCGCCCTGCACCGCGTCGGCCATGCGTTCGATGCTGGTCGTTGCCATGGTCGACAAGGTATAGGGCAGACCCAGGCCGGCCGCCGCCCGTGCGATCGCGATGTCGGCGTCGGGCCAGCCCAGCACGCACGACCCCATGGGCGCGACCACCAGCGGCGCCTGCGCGCGGGTGCCGGCGATAGTCGTTCGCAGATCCGGGCTGCTCACGTCGTTGAGCACGCGCGGCACCAGCCGGATGCGCTCGAAGGCGGCGCGGTTCTCGCGCAACGTGATCTCGTCCTCGGCGCCGCCGTCGATGAAGTCGAAGACCGTGCGCGGGAGGCGGCGCCGCGCCAGCTCGCGCAGGTCCGAGATGGACAGCGCGCGCGCCGCGCGGCGCTCGGCCCGGCTCACGGCTGCGCTCCCGCACCTGTCACCGGCGCTGCCCTCATGTGCCGCGGCCACCCTGCGCCAGCGAGTTCATCACGCCGTCGAACGGCAGCTCGCAGAACTGCTGCCACATGATCTGTTCGTTGCGGAACTTGTGCCAGTGCGCGTAGATGCGCTTGAACGCCGAGCTCTTCGACGACAGCTCCTCGTACAGGTCGTTCGCCGCCTTGTACGCGCCCTGAGTGACCGACTTCGGGAAGGCGCGCAGCACGGCGCCGCCGGCCACCAGGCGGCGCAGCGCCTGCGGATTGGTCACGTCGTACTTGGCCGTGCTCCAGGTCACCGCCTCCAGCGCGGCGGTCCGCATGGCGGACTGGTACACCGCAGGAAGCGCCGCCCAGGCCTTGCTGTTCACGAACAGCGACAGGTGCGCCGTGCCCTCCCACCAGCCGGGGTAGTAGTAGTACTTGGCGACCTTGTGCAGCCCCAACTTCTCGTCGTCCGCAGGACCGACGAATTCGGCGGCGTCGATCACGCCCTTTTCCAGCGCCGTGTACAGGTCGCCCGCGGGCAGCTGCTGCGTGACCACGCCCTGCCTCTCCAGCACCATGCCGGCCAGGCCGCCGACGCGGAACTTCAGGCCCTTCAGGTCCTCGACGCCCTTGATCTCCTTGCGGAACCAGCCGGCCATCTGTGCGCCCGTGTTGCCCACGGCCAGGTGCTTGACGCTGTAGCCGTCGTAGAACTCCTCCAGCAGCTTGTCCCCGCCGCCTTCGTAGACCCAGGCGTTCTGGCCGCGCGAGTTCAGGCCGAAGGGCAGGGCGGTGCCGAAGCCGAACGCCGGATCCTTGCCGATGAAGAAGTAGCTGGCGGTGTGGCCGCATTCCACGGTGGCGTTCTGCACCGCGTCGAGCACCTTGAACGGGGGCACCAGTTCGCCGGCCGCGTGCAGCGTGATGTTGAAGCGGCCGTTGGTCAGCTCGAGCACCCGGTGCGTGAACTGGTCCATTGCGCCGTAGATGGTCACCAGCGACTTCGGGTAGCTGGAAGCGCAGCGCCAGCGAATCTCGGGCAGGGCGCTGGTCTGGGCCAGCGCGGGGGCGGACAGGGCGGCGGCGGCAGCGCCGGCAATGCCGGTGCGGCCGAGGAAATTGCGGCGTTGCATGTTATTCGGTCTCCTCCGAACGGGGCGCTCAGGATAGGCCGCCGCCGCCTAAGATGTCAACGATGATGACAACAGTTTCGGGGTAATTCCTCATCATGAAGGCCCCATGGGCGCGCATAGTTGTCAACATGATTTACAACCGTCGGTAGCATGACACGGACCGCGCATGACAGTGACCCGGTGCTGGTCGCCCTTGCGGCGCACCCGGGCGTCGAGGGCCGTCGGGGCCGTTATTCGGAGCATGTGCACGCGGCGCTGTCGCAGGCCATCCTGGCCGGCAAGGTGGCCGCCGGGACGCGCCTGCCTTCCGAGTCAGCGCTGGCGGCGCACTTTCGCGTCTCGCGACCGGTGGTGCGGCAGGCGCTGGAGCAACTGCGCGCCGAGGCGCTGATCGCTTCGGTCCGCGGCTCGGGCAGCTACGTGCAGGCGGCCCGGTCGGCCACGGCGGAAGGCGGCGGCGTGGCGGGCGACATCGGCCACATCCTGCATGGCGTGGAACTGCGGCTGGTGCTCGAGCCGGAGGCCGCGGCGCTGGCCGCGATGCGGCGCACCACCGCCGATCTGCAGCGGCTCACGGCCTGCGTCGATGGCTTCCGATCCGCCACGATGGCCGGCCAACCCACGCACGTGCACGACTATGGCTTCCACGAAGGCATCGCCCGCGCCACCGCCAATCCGCGCCTGCTGCAGGCGATGCGCGCGCTCGAGTTCGACGTCGCGCACGCCGTCAGGGTATGGCGCCATCTCGGACGCATGAAGCCGTCGATGCGGCTGCAGGACGCCGTGGACGAGCACCAGGAGATCCTCGACTGCATTCGCGCTCAGGATGCGGACGGCGCGCGCCGCGCCATGCGCAGCCACATCGAGAAGGCGCGCGTGCGCATGATGGACCAGGGCTGAGCGCGACAGGGCGACGGCCGTCTTCTGGCGACCCAGGTCGTTGAAAGGGTTCAGCAGGTCAATTGGCCTTCTGGTCGCATTCAGCGCGGTTCGAAGCAGCGCGTTCCTGGCAGTCGATCGGACCGTGACGCCCACGCGTCGCTTGGGTGCCTGCGCGAGCGACATCGCGTCTTCTTCCGTGGCCATCGACGCTCCGGAAAAAAGCTTCCAGTGGGGGTGGGTCCCCGAAGCGCCGGCGGCAAAACAGGGACTCCGCGACTTCGTGAATCCACACCTTCCGGCCGATGGCTGTGTCCCAGCGCATGGCATGCGCCAGTGCCGGGCAGGTGTCGCCAGTCGGCGCCTGCCTCCAGCAGGCGCAGTAGGTCACGCGGCGTCCGCTCGCCTTCGCCGCGCACCACGAAGTCGATTGCCCTGCACTGGCCGAACGCTTCACGCCAGCGATAGGTCGATGCACGCCGCCATAAACGATGACCAGGCGCGGATGGAGGCGCTTCAGCCGAAGGGCAAGGTTCAGCACCGTCCGATGGGCGACGACGAGCCTGCGTGCCCGACCATCACCACGGCCAGGGGCTCGGCCAGGACGGCCACGACGGTTTGCCGGGCGGTCAGCGCCGCAAGGTCCGCATCGATCAAGCGTACCGCGAAGCCGTCATCCAGCAGCGGTCCCGCGATCGAGAGCAGTTCGAGCGGAGGCAGGTGATCGCTCGAGATGCGGCTGCCGATCGCCGTGTGCGTGGGATTGAGCAGGCAGACACGCAGGCGCCTGCAAGGAGGAAGGTGCGTGGCGGAGACGCCCTGGGTTGACGAGCCGTGGTGCATTCCCCGATCGTGCATCGGGGCCAGCCCGGATCGTGCGCATCTTCGTGAGGCGCATGTCCCCACTTTGGCCGTGAAGCATCGGACGATGCGCCGCAACCTGCAAGCGGCGCGACGTGCGCAAGCTCCCAACAACGACAACGCAATGCATTTTCAATCCGGCGGCTCCCTTTCCGCGGGTTCCCACCCGCGCAGCGTGCCGACGCTTCGCCACGCCGCCCGGTCCGCGCACAGTCTCCTGGCAGGCGCGTTGATGGCTGCGCTGTCGGGTTGCGGCACGATTCCGTTCCACAGCGAAACGCGCGACAAGCAGGGACAGGCTGCCAAGGCGGCTTGGGCCGAGGTCGACGCCAAGGCGCAGATCCAGGCCGCCCGCGACAACCATGCAAGGCTCGTCGAGCGTGAGCTGCGGGTCGTCGACCAACTGGCCGCCACCCGGCGCGAGGTCACGTCGCGCGGCCTGGCAGTGGAAGGCACCGTCGATGAAATGCTGGTGAAGCCGGCGCAGACGGAACTGGCGCGCCTGGCCGGTTCCGTCGAGCTCGCCACGGCGTGGACCGAAGCCGATGGCAAGGAACGCCTCGCGCGTGCCAAGGTGCAGGACGTCGCGCAGGAGTTCGAAAACACGGGGCTGGAGATGCCGGCTTGTGCGGACCTCCTCGCCAGCGAACCTGCGGCCCTTGAGCCGCTTACGAAGAGCATCGCGGCCGGGGGCCACCGCGGCAGCGTCGACCGTCAGGCGTTGGGCGCCGCCCGCACCGCTTGTGCGGGCGCGGACCTGTCCGCGACGTCCTCCGCCGCCGTCGGCGGCGGCATCCGGGGCACAGTCGTGGAACTGCGCACCGCCGCATCGGCGCTGGAATCCGAGCGGCTGAAGGCTCTGAACCTGCGCAATGCCTAAGTCGAGTGCGTCGTGTAGTTGAAAGTGCGGGTGGCCGTGTTCAGCTCCTGCCCCTTCAGCACAGTTGACGCCGATCAAGGTTCCACCCGTCCGATCTCTGGTCGCAACGCTGCGCCTCGATGCTGATCGTCCAAATGGAGGAGGAACGTGCACGTTACGCGGGCTTACGCTTCCCGTCGGCAGTGCCGCGCCCGCGCGGTCCGCGGGATCGAAGGAGAGGTCCGTAATGAAGAAGGTCGTAGTTTTCTTGATCGCGATCGCAAGCAGCGTCGCATTCGCTCACTCCGGCGGCACCGACAAGAACGGCTGCCACTGGGATCACAAGAACGGCGGATACCACTGCCACTAAGGAGGCGGAAATGAATCTTCGGGTACTTCTGGTCCTCGCCCTGCTCCTGACATCGGGCGCAGCGCTGGCGAGAGGCAGCGGTGGCAGCCACTCGGTCCGGGGACACGTGACGAAGCAGGGAACCTACGTGCAGCCTCATCGGGCGACAAACCCCGATAAGAGCAAGGCGAACAACTGGAGCCAAAAGGGCAACGTCAATCCGTACACGGGCAAGGCAGGCACCAAGAAGAACTGAGGCCGCGAAATGAAGTTCGGGATTCGGAAGCCATCGCTGCGCAAATCCATCGCGGCGCGAACGTCCCCTGCGCGGTTCGTCCGTCACAGCTTGGGGTTGAAGGCCCCGCGAGGCTGGGGATGGCTGACGAACCCCAGAAAGGCAGCCTATAACCGCGTCTACAGTCGCACGACGGTCAGCGGTTGGGGCGTACTAGGAGCCGTTCTGGCAATTCTCGGCGCCGTCTTCGGCGCCTCCAAGCGCAAAAGGCGATAGCCGCCGGAGCGAGTGCAGTGGGTTCCCTCCGGTCACGCCACGGAGACCCGTGGATATCGGCGCCGATTGGAATTTGACTCACCCCCCGTCGATTGAATTCGGTTCCGGGGCTGGAAGCCGACGGGCATTCCGCCGGCTGTGGACAGGTGTCGAGGAATCCCTGCGATCCAGGCGCCTGCCCACAGGACGGCCCCCGCAACTGCATGGCACTTGCGTTTCCAATGGCGGTTCATGACAACGCCTTGCTCCTGCTGCTACCTCCGGGAGGCTCCACGCTAGCTGGTGCGGCGCGAGCCCGCGCGAAATGGGTGCGTCCGAGGTCCGGAGCATGTGCGGGAGGAAGTCGTCCTCCGGGTGCCGGGGCGAGCATGACCGCAAGCGCGTGATCGCAGCGAGCGCCCGGTTGCAAGAATCGAAACGTGCCATCTCGCGTCCCTCCTCGGTCACGAAAATGCCCGTCTGCCCTACGTGTTCACACGCTGCGTCTGGCGCTGGGCAGTCTCTTCCGGAGGCGCGCAGAAAGATCAATGCGCGCCACCTCCGGTTCCATCCCTGCATGCCTGCATGCAGGCATGCATAAGGCTGCGAGCTGCGCGCGCAACTCGCACGGAGGCGAGTGCCCGCGCCCGCTCAGGGCATGACTTCCACGTACTCGTACACCTCGGCATCGGTGAGCTGGCGACGCAGCGGCACCGGCAGGCTGGCAAACCATGCGCGGGGATCGTGCCGGTCGATTTCGTCGCCGAGGAATCGCACCAGTTCGCAGATCGGCTCCACCACGGCGGCGCGGTAAGCGGCATCGTTTTCCACGTAGCCGCGGTACAGGTTCTTCATGCAGTTGCCGCGGCACCAGGCATACGCCTCGCAGCTGCCGCAGGGCATCGCGGAGGTCTGCTGCAGGGGGCTGGCCTTGAGGGAGTTGCCCTGGATGCTTCCCATCGCCATGCTCGGGTCGTACAGCATGTCGGGGCAGGGGAAGATCTGGCCGTCCGGCATCACGTTCAGCAGGTGCGATGACACGCGGCACTGCGTCCGGGCGCCATACAGCTCCTGCGCGCGACCGGGCAGCACCTTGTTGCGCACAATCCCCATCAGCGGGATCACGGGATACAGCGCGTCGGTGCGTGCAAAGAAGCGGTCGACCAGCCGGCGCAGCACCGCCTTGCGCTTCTCCACGCCGCCGTTGCCGTACATGGCGTCCGCCACGAACTGCCAGTACAGGTAGTCGAACGGGGAATCGTCGGCGAGCAGGGCATCGAGCTCCTCGAAGGTGGTATCGGCATTGCCCCAGGTGACGCGCGCAGTCACAGTGCCGCCGACGCGCTGGTGCACCAGCCGGAGGTTTTTCAGTACCTGCCGATAGATGCCGCGGCCGCGATAGCGATCCGTGGTGTCCTCGCCACCGTCGATGGAGATGAGCACGTTCGACAGGCGCTGCAGCATCCAGTCCGGCACGTCATCGATCAGCGTGCCGTTGGTTTGCAGCTGGAAGCGCCACTGCGGGAAGCGCTCCATGACCTGCGCCATCATCGGCCGGTTCAGCGTCGGCTCGCCGCCGTAGAAGGTCACGTACACCTCCTTGCCTTCGAGGTGTGTTGCCACGAACGCGGCGAGCTGGTCGGTCGTATAGGCCACCTGGGTCTGCGAGCCCAGGACGTCGCCAACACCCAGTGAGCAGTAGCTGCACTTCAGGTTGCACTTGAGGGTGGTGAGCAACTGCAGTTCGACACGGTGGCCGGCGATCGCTGGCTGGAGGTCGTGCGAAGAAGCGGGGAGGAAATGGAGAGGAACGGCAAGGGCGCTGGATGGCATAGGAAGGCAAGAGACGAAAGGACCGGCTTATAGGCTCTCCGCGCCGGTTGCGCACTGATCTGCGGCAAGGGAAGCGTGCGTCGATCCCTTGCCCCATGGCAGGTCAGCATGCACTGAAGTCAAGCAGGTGCGGCACAAAAGGGCTGGTCTCTACAGCCTGCCTTCCAGATACACCCCACCTTCGCTCCCGTCGCGCACTTCGTGCGCGAAGAGTGCATCAGTGCCGCATCACACCCGAGCGGCCGATCAACTGCCTATTTTGAGTGGCAATCGGGCCGACGTCCGGCTTCGCTGGACGCTTTGGCGTGTATGGGGAGCGCAGTTGCCCACTGCCTTAGTCACGCCGGCGGTCGGTAACTGGGGAGGCGGTGCTTGCCGGCTCGAGCCGCACGGCCGGATCCACACCGGCGCACAGTCGCTGTGACCAGCACTCCCGGCGCCAGCGCCAGGGTGGCATCGGCCGCGCCTGCGTCCAGAGGCCGCGTCGGCTGGACTGGGCCTCGCGCTGCGCCTGCAACACGGACGAGTCGCGCAGATAGCGCGCGTTGGCCGTGTTCGCCCAGGCCAGGCCGGCACGCACCAGTTCCTTGTTCACGTGCTCGCCGCGCAGGAACAGGTCGCATACCGGGCGGCCGTAGCGATCCTCGTCCGGGCAGCGCAGCTGGACCACCTGGCCGTGCACTTTCTTCTCCATCCAGCGGGCGGCCTGCACGCTGAAGGGCTGCCCGGGCCTGCCGAAGCCGTGGCTCAATTCCGGAGCATCGATGTTGGCGAGGCGCACGCGCTGCCTGAACCCGCGCACCACCACCGTGTCGCCGTCCAGCACCCGCTCCACCACCGCCGTCTGCGACAGGGCTGTTTCGCCGCCGAATGCCGGCAATGCGAACAGCGCGAGTGCCAGAAAAGAAGGGGTCCTGTTCACAAGGGGTTCCAAAGACTGGGAGAGGATAGCGGACTGCGCCCGCGTTCCACCACCTTGCCATGCGCCGGCAGAAGGTCAAGGCCGCGGCGTCCACCCGCGGTCGGACGCTGGCGCAACGCGTGTGCGCGCCAAGCGCCTCGGGCCGAGGGTTGGCGGCCCAGGCCGCCAGTTGGGAGTTTCCGTGCAGTGGTTGCGGCGCGACGCCGTGCCGCAACCACTGCCGAAGCACCCGAAGGCGCGACGCACCCGCCGGATCCGGCTTCCACAATGCAGGTGAGCTCCAATGAACGCACAGCGTCCTGCCCAATGCCGCCGCTCCAGCCGACTTCCCTGCCGTCCGTCACAGCCGCCGACCTTGCACCCTCCGGACTCCCGGACACGCAGATCGACGCCCTCATGGCGCATCCGCACTGGGAGCCGCTTGGCCCGCAGATCGATGCACTCATCGCGCAGCTTGCGCGCAGCACCGAACACGCCGAGCGCACCACGCTGCTGACGTGGATCTACGAACAGCGGGGCGCCTGCAGCTTCGAGGAGCTGGCGCAAAGGCTCACGGGAAAGGCGAGCGTGCCCAAGCGCAAGAAGCACCTGCGGCAGGCCTTGCGCGCGATGGAGAAGCTGTTCCTGGTCAGCATCGTGAACTTCCCCGGCGAGGATCCCGATGCTCCCGACCCGGACGAGGACGTCGTGGGGAGGAACAGCTTCGTGAGCCTCACCTGGACCGGCATGCTCTGGTTGCGCCGCGCCTGGTCGGCGCGCGAGCGCCTGGCCCGCCACGGCAGCATCGAGGCGGTGCACCGCAATCTGGTCGCCGAAGAGGACGAGACCGGCTGGGGCGATCCGTACTGGGTGGAGAGGGTATGCACGGTGAACCCCGAGGCGCTCCCGCGCCGCGCGCGGTGGGTCATCGAGGCATTTCCTTCAACCGCGTCGATCTTCGACCTGGCGGACCGCTGCGCCGCGCGCTGGTCGCGAGATCCGGACCCGGGCGGGGAAGCCGATGTCGGGGGGTGAGGGGGAGGCGCCCCGCGGGCTTCCCGAGACTGGACATCCGCGCGAGAGACCCGCCATGGCGCAGCCCACACCTTCGACGCACGACCGGGCGGCCCCCCGTTCTGCCCCGCATTCGGTGCTCGCCGGCGGCGAGCGCATAGCACAGGCGCAACTGCGCACGGGCTGGATGCGCCCGGAGATCCAACGCGCGCTGTTCGCCGCTCGCCAGCGCTTCGGCCATGCACTGTGCGAATGCCAGCCCGCGCCGCTGAAGCTGCAGATCCGGCTGCGCGAACACAAGTGCCATCTGGCGGTCTGGCCTCAGGAGGGCCCGGCGCACGACTCCGAATGCCTCTTCTTCCATGACGAAGTTGCGCAGAAGGGTGCTGCCGCCGAGCCGTTTTGCGCGCCCTTCGCCGGCGCCGAAGCAAGTCCGACCCATCCAGATGCGCTGCCCGTGGCGGGCCGGCGCGTTGCCTTGTGGACCGGGGCGGCGGCCGCAGGCGAAGCGAGCGTTTCCCCAGTGAGCGTCAGGTCGCTCGCGGGTCGGCTTTGGGAGGCTGCGTCGCTGTGCAGGTGGCATCCGAGCTGGATACGCGACTGGGGCCGCACGCGCTACCAGCTGCGCGAGGCGGCGACCCGATTTTCCATCAACGGGCGCCCGCTGGAGCAGCTCCTGTTTGTGCCCCGGCCGTTCCGGCAGGGTCTGGTTACGGCGTTGAACCAGGAGTGGCAGGCCTTCGTTGATTCACTGCGTGCGCAGCCGCAGAATTCGCCGCGGCTGCTCATCGCGCCGGTGCGGCGGATCACCGCTGCGCGGCAGGGCCGCCCGGCCACTGCAATCCTTCGACACCTGCATGACGGGATCGGACTCACGCCGGCGTGCTTCGATTTCATTTCGCGCGATTGCAGGAGCGCATTGGCCAACAGCCGGGCCTGCGTCGGGCTGCAGGTCCGCGCCGGGGCGTCGGCGGATGGCCCGCAGGTTCGGCTCCCCGAGCTGGTCGGTTTCTTCTTCGTCGATGCGGGTTCGCGCGGAGGCATCTGGGCGCGCGCCGGGTGGCTCATGGCCGTGCATCCGAGCACCTACATTCCTGCGGCCAGCAGCGACGCCGTCATGCTCGTCGACGCACTTCTTTCGGGGGGCTACGCCTTTCAACGTTTGGTCAGCGAAGCACCCCCCAGCCGGCGCGCTGCCCCTGACTGGCTGGTCCGTCATGTCCGGGGTCCCGACGGAGTCCCGGTCACGCGTGCGGCACTGGAAATCATGGCGCGCTCGGTACCCGAGGGCTATCGCGCGCTGCGCCACGGGCTTGCTGCGCGCATGGCCGAACAGGGCATTCCGACCTGGGTGTGGACGCCGGGGGGAACCGGAAACCACCCGCAGCGCCGGGTTCCGCAGCTGCCCCCGCCTGGGCGCATGCCGGTGGATGAGGCGACGCAGGTACTGAAGGCGATTTGCAGCTGCGCCGATGCGGATTACCGATACGGGCCTTCGAGCAAGTTCGCTTCGCCCAAAGCGCCGCAATCCGAGCACCGGCCCGTGACGGGCTTTCCGGGATGAGTAGATGACTTCGTGCCCTTGACGCGGTGGGTGCCGACGTATCCGGCTGCTGTGGCGCCTGCGGCGAAGGTCTAGCGGAGCAAAGGTTCGGCGCAGGCCGTCGCAAAAGTGTCAGCTGCTCGCGCTCCGATTCACCGGAGCGCAGACGAAATGCGTGCTTGCGTACGCCGCATTGCAGTCAAAGACGCGCTTCTCGCCTTTGAAGAACTGAACCCAGATGCCGTCCGAGATGGCGACGGACTGCGGCCATACGGTGCTGTGCCCGTTCGCCACGGCCTTGAGCCGGGATTCTTCCTTGCAGCGCGCCAGGTAGGTTCCAGGAGGAAGTGCCTTTGGGGTGGCCATGGCCTTAAGTCTCTCATGCAGCGCCCGGCGTCCACACAGATGAGGCGGCAGTTGGGGACAAGGCCATCAACGCGGAGCCCGACCAACTGCGGCACCTTCTCGTGTACACCGGCGGAACCGGCTGCAGAAGGTCGCGAATGCCGCATGAGCCATTCGAACGCACAGTGGCAGGGGCCGGACCACCCTTGTTTTCCCCTGAGGCGATATTCGACGATCACGGTTCGCCAACTTGAGCCGGTGGACGGAGACGCTCCGCCGAAAACGATGCCGTTCGAGGACAACCGGCAAGCTGCCTGTCAGTTCATCTCCGCGTCACGGCATCCCGGCACCCTGGTGAAGCTTGAACCGGCCCCGGTGACTTGACGCTTTGTCGTGCGCTCGCTGAAATGCAAGGCGAATTCGGAGAGATCCGTCTTCGCCGGCAACTGCCGGCATTCACCCAAGCCCCGGCGGGAACCCTGTTCCCGCCGGGAGGGTGGCTCCCGCTCCAACCTTCTTTAACGGAGAGATTGAGATGCTGGAGTCCACCTATTCGACCCACTACCACGCTGCGTGCGATCGCATGGACTACCTCGTGAAGTCCCTGACGGAGCGGCCCAGCCGCGCGATCCAGTTGGCCGTCGACGCCGGCGGCGAAGACGCGGTGCAGGCGCTGTTCGATGCGTTGATGGATTACGGGTACCGCCAGGTGCTGGTCCAGTCGCTCAACTCTCCCAAACTGCCCCAGTGGGTACGTGAGCGACTGGAGACCTTCCTGTTCGGAAACCGCCGCCCACTCGCCGCCCTGCTGGTGAAGACGCTGCACTGAACCAGCTCGCAGCCGGGCAAGAAGGCCTGCCCGCCGGGGCAGGCCTTCTTGCCTTCGGCCCGAACACACCATGGAGCGACACCACAACGACAGGACAGCGCAACGCCTCGCCCAGCAGGTCGTCGATCCGACGAACTGGCCAACACCGCAGGCCGGCGCGTCGCCGCATCGGCCCACCGGCGGCGGCGGGGGCAAGACCCACCTGATCTCCCTCAGGTCGATCAGCGCGCCCAGGCTCGCAGCAGCCCCTGAGCTGCGAGCGGGGCGCCGGGTTGACAGCAGCATGGAGTTTCTAGATCATGTCTGAGAGGAGCAGGGCGGCCCGGAAGGTCCGCGAGGTCTACGCGCCACCGGACACCCGGATCCCGCGTCGCCTGGGCTGCGGCGTGCTGAAGGAATACGTGGTGCGCGAACTGCCCTCCCGCAGGGTGATCCAGTACGCACTGGCCTACGTCAATCCGCTGATCTGCAGCGAAGACAACGGACGCGTGCTGGGCTACGACAACGCCCATGGCCGCCCGCACAGGCACTTCATGGGGAAGATGACGACGGAGAGCTTTCCGGGCTATGAGGCCTTATGGGAGCGCTTCGAGCGCGAATGGCAAGAAATCGCACTGCAATTCGTGAGGGAGGGAATGCGATGAGCTCGCGCAAGACAAAGATCACGCTGGACGATTTCGCCAGCAACAGGACGCTCGGCGAGCGGTTCCGCAGGAGCAGGGAAGTCGCCCGTGCGCTCGACGCGAAGGCGCCCGTCCTGCCCCACGCCCGCACATTCAGGTGCATGGAGTTCGAGGACTTCGTGACGCAGCTGACGCCCAAGCGCCTGGAACTGTTGCGGCTCACCATCCAGCGGCAGCGCTCGATTGCCGACCTTGCAACGGCCTCGCATCGCGACCAGAGTGCGGTATCTCGGGACGTGAGCAGGCTGCAGATGCTCGGCCTTGTCAAGGTCGAATCGGTCGCGAATCCAGGCCACGGACGGATGAAGATCGTGAGCCCGGTGGCCACCCGGATCGCCATCGACGCCGACCTTGCGGCCGTGTGATGGTCCGCAGACACCCGAAGCGAATCGGGCGTCTGCGACCGGGCCGGCACCAACCCCCGGCTGCCGGCAAGCCCTCGGCGTCGGGGTGGCGCGAGAGTCCTTCGTTGGGGAGGTGGTGCAGGCTGCGTGCGTCACATCGCATCGAGCTGGCCAGCGAGCCAAGGCTGCGAAACGGTCACAGCGCTGGCGCCGGAGCCCCGCACCTGCTGAAGCTGCGCGAGATCCATGCGTGCGGGCCGACCGCCGGAGCGCCGCCCAGACGCAATGTTCGCGCGTGCCTTGCTGACCGGAGTCAGCCGCCGCGGCGGACTGGCACGGGCTGCTTCCCATGCCGCTGCACGGGGGCGGCCACTCTCTGCCTGCGTGTCCCGAGCTTCAGGCGAGAAGGGCTGCGCATGTCCCCCGCCGCCGCTGGCAGGGGGTCTTCGCGAGTTTCACTTCACCAGGCGCAGGCCAGCGCGTTGCGGCGCGCCGAGCGCAGCCTCGAAGTCGCAGAGTTGCTCCTCGCTCGGCCAGCAGCCATGGGCCTTGACATAGGCCATGCGGCGCTTGTCGATGGGGAAGTTCACCTCGCCGTTGGCGCCGAAGGCCATTCCCTCGGCTGCCAGCGCATGCATGAAGCCGTGGCCGCCGGTGTTCTCGGCGAGATGTCGTGCGCTGCCCAGGGCGCACATGGCATCGAATTCCGCCGGCGAGCGCGGCACCCACGGCGCGAAGGTCGCCGTCGAGAACTGCTGCCACTCGGCATCGCTCATCGCGATCTTTCCATCGGCGACCAGCATCTGCACCTCTCATGGCCGGCGCTGCACCGGCTCTGGAGACCAGCTTAGCAGGCGGCGCCAAGTGCGCAAGCGCGCAGGGCGCACCACCTGGCCCTGGTCGCTGGATTGCCGGCTGGACCGGGTGGAGACTCCTGCGAATGACGCCATGCGTCATGGGCAGGCCGTGCGGCGCTGCTCCTTCAACACCTTCCGATGCGGACCACTGCTGCCCGCCGGGAGCTCCGGCCCTGCCTCGGGCAACCGGAGAATTTCCATGCTCAATCACCACTCCCCGCAACCGGGGCGACTGGACCGCTCTGGCGTTCCGGGCCTGCCGCCGCGCCTGAGCATCCACGTCGATCGCGAGCGCGCGCCGATCACCTTCGGCTGGGCCCTGTACGCGCAGCGCCGCTTCGCCGGGCGCTGGCACCTGGAAACGCTGTACCGGCTCGATCGCGTCGGTGCGCAGCTGGGACGCGCCAGCGTCGCGGCCGCACTGCAACCGAGCGAGTACTACGGCCAGTGCGCGGACGCTCTGGGGGCGATCTTGCGTGTGCGTCAGCACGCGCTGCTGCCGGCTGCGCCGCCAGGCTGCCGCTGGATCGGCCCGCAGCTGATCGAGGACGTGCCTGTGCCGGCGAGCTTCGTCTGCAGCGGTCCCGGCCAACTGGGCGCAGCCGCGCCCGCCCTTGCCGACGGTGGGCCTTGCCAGGACTGCAGCGACCGGCTTCAGTTCGCCCGCCGGCTTGCGGCGAGCATCCTGCAGCGAAGGGCGTCACCGTAAGCGCGGAGGTCGGCGATCGGGCAGGTGCTGTGAAGACCTGGTAGGCCTGCAGAGGCTTGAATCGCGGCGCACTGGCCGAAAGGCCGCTGGTGCGAACAGCAATGTCGCCAGGTACCGGGGGCGAGTTCGTCCCCCGATCCGACCTCGCGCGACCACTTCCTCTTCGCCCACGGCGGGGACAAGGAACCTGACTGCTGAACCGGGTGCGCCTGAAGGCGTCGACCTGCGGGTCGCGACGCGCCCTGGGAGCGCGATGACGCGCTCGCGCCTACCCGCGCAGGATGCTCTCCATCGTCCTGATCGGGGCGCATGCGTCCGGCCGGACTGCGTCGTGCCCAAGGCACTTCGGACGAAAAATGACAGGGTAGCCAGCATCGGGCGATGAAGCGCGCCTTGAGCCTCCCGAATCCGTGTCCCTGCGGCCGCACCGACCCCGCTGGCCGGCCGCTGGATCTTGCCGATTGATGTGGCCGCTGGCTCGGCGGAGAACCGGCACCGGAGGCCGAAGCGCTGATGCGCTCGCGCTACACGGCTCATGCGCTGCGCAACGGTGCTTATCTGCTGGCCACCTGGCACCCCAGCACCAGAGCGGCCGATGCAAGCTCCGAGGTCGCCACCTTGCCCGAGTGTGCAAATTTCGTCCGCACCTCCTTCCGTGCAATTTACGTCCGCCACCCACAATGGATCGCACGCAGAGGTTGAATTCGTCGCACGCTACCGCGTTCAAGGCCGCGGCGGACGCTTTCGAGAGCGTAGCCGCTTCGTGCGCGCGGACGATGGGCGCTGGTACTACGTCGACGGTGACATCCTTTAGCCCGCCAGCTCACTGGCTTTCATGCCGCTTCCGGACGTGCGCCTCGCTCCTGCGTGGGCCACGGAGGCCGACTTCCGGTGAGCCGGTCTGCACTGCGCGAGCGCGACTCGATCTTTTCGGGTGAGTCCGCCCAGGGTGCCGTGCTGCCGCTCCGGTGCGCGCGCCGAACACTTGCTGCAACTCTGACTCCCCGCGGCAAAGACCGTCGTGTCAGGCACTCCCGAGGAGGCTCAGCCAGCTCGTCACGCACGATCCGTCCGGCCCTGGCCGCGTGCCCAGTGAAACCGTGAAGACCTGGCGCGAGCTCGCCTGGCGGCGGCTGAACATCGGCAGCGAGCGGGAGCTTCCTCACGCGCGATCCGCACGCCTTGAGGGGCCTGGCATCAGTCGCAGCTCGTCCTTGCAGGCCGACGCCGTGGGGCGAGCGAGATCGTTGCAGCGACGCAGGTCAGGGATGCTCAGCTTGCGCAGAGCAGGGAGCTGGAGTCGACGCGGGAACTTTCAGCTGCGACTCGGACAATCTCGCCGACTCGCTGAACCACTTCTGCTGGTGTCCTGCACCAGTAGGGAGCCAAGGCCCGGGGAACTTCGCGGGGGACTTCTCCGCGCAGCAACCTGAGCACGCGTTCGGCTGGAAGGAGAAGGAAATCGAAAGGGCATCGCAATTGCGTCATCCGAGCCACCAGAATGTGCGGAACTTGCTGGTGCGATCGATCTCGATCCAGGTGCCACGTGGCCGCACCTGTCGGCCACATCAGCCTGACCCGCAGGCGTGTGCTCAAGAAAAAGAGCACGTTGCCTTTCGGATCGAATTCCACGGCCAATCCGGCGGCACTGAGCGCATCGCACAGCGCCTGCCCGAATTCCCGCGTATGCAGCCGAAGCTGCTGGGGCGTGCCGCACACTCGCCTGTAGCCCAAAGGCGGCCAGCAGCCCAGGAGTGGAAGTCTTAGCTGCGTCGGTCTGCGGGTGCACGGGGGGAGGGCATCGGCATCCGCGCCAGTGCACCGCTCGGAAGGTGATCTGGCGGGTGTCCTTAGCCGCGCGGCCACGGCGTCCCAGGTGGCATCATCAATGATTCTCGGCACACTGCCGTCCATCCTGGATGGCGTGCAAGGGACGATTGTTGGCCGCCTCCTTTTGACGCCCCACACGAAATTTCCGATCAGGGCCTCGTCTTGCAGCAAGGTCTTGATGCTTCGTGGCGTCACCACGCTGCCTCTGGCGGTGCGCCAGCCCCCGAGACGAACAAGGCGCGCGATCTCGTCCGGTGCGCGACCTGAGACATACCACCCGCAGATCCGGCGCACCAGCGCCACTTCTTCCGCGGGGCCCAGCGCCCACTCGACACGGTCGGTCAGTGCAGGCTTGCGCTCTCCTCGCCGGAGTTCGCGCCTTTGGGTGCCGTCGGCTGACACTGAGACGCGGCGGTAACCAAAGGGCGGAAGCGCGCCCATTTGAAATCCCATCGACACGGCACGATGCTGGCCAGCGCGCATCTTGCCCGCCAAGTCCCGGCTGTACTCGGCTGCCATCACGCGTTTCACGCTCTTCATGAGGGCGCTCGCAGGGGCCAAGTCGTTCGAGAAGGGCTCGTGTACGTAGATTACCTGGACGCCATGCAGGCGGCAGTGATATTCGTAGTAGGCGGCAGCATCGATGTCCTGGAACCTGCCCCATCGACTGACGTCGTAGACCAGGATCGCAGAAAAATCAGGCTTGTGGGTGACATCCGCAATGAGCTGGAGCAGCCTTGGTCGGTTCGCCACGCCAACGCCGCTCTTTCCGTCATCTTCGTAGGTCCTGACGATCTCGAAGGCATGCGTTGCAGCGAATGCAGCCATCACGTCCTTCTGTTCAAGAGGAGACAGGTCCTGTTCGTCCGTCGACATGCGAACGTACTGGGCAGCGCGACTGGTCTGTGTAGTCATGGCACTCCTCGCTTGCGTCCAAGAGGGAAGGCCACTGTATTCGCATGACAAATGTGCACGAGCGTCCGCCGGATCCCGCGGAAGAAGGACTGGACGCCGTCGTGCGCTTCGGCCCCCTGCCGGATTCCGGGATGGTGGCCAGGAGACTTGGCGACGCGGTGTTCGTCGGCTGCGCCTCACCCGACTATCTCGATCGCTACGGGACCCCGGCGACCCCGGACCATCTCGCGCACCACCGCTGCCTGGGTTACACGACCCCGTGGCTGGGCCACTTCCGGGACTGGGTCTTCGCCGACAAGGGCGCAGTCTTCACCCGGCAGATTTCTGGAAAGCTGAACGTCAACAGTGCCGAAGCCCTCCTGGAAGCCGCATTGGCCGGCCCCGGCATCGCGATGGTGGCGGCCTTCGTTGCGCACGAAGCGGTGAAGGCGGGCAGGCTGCGCGTGCTGCTGAAGGACTACATCGCTCCCGGCGTCCCTGTGTCCGTGCTCTGCCCGCCCGGGCGGCAGCGCACGCCACGAGTGCGCTGGTTTCTGGACGTGCTGCAGGAGATCATTCCGTCGCCGCCGCCATGGGAGGAGATCACGAGGAGCGGGTGACGCCACCAGCGGTCCACGCAGCACCAAATCGGCCAGACGCGGCCGCCGCACTGGCCCGCTCGCGACGTGACTCTGCGGCTGGCTCTCGTCATGGTCCGTCACGGGCGCCGATGACACGGGTGTGAGCGCCGCGCGTGCGAGGTGCTGACATTCGGGTCTCGTGCTGAAGACCGAGGTGTCAGGCACTCCCGAGGATGCTGAGGGCTGGACGTGGCTTGCGCTCAGCTGCGCTTTCGCGCGCCATTCGAGCGGGCAGGGGCGCACGCCTAGCCGGAGGGAGATCTGAACTTCGCGATCGCGGCCTTGGCGTCCTCGATCGCGTTCACTTCGAGCTTCTTGCTGCCCCACTTCGGCTTGCCAAGGTATTCGGAGACCGAGGTCACTCGCTTGATGACTCTGCCCTCAGACCTGATCGTGTAGTTCCCGAACCGGTCGCTGTCGATCTCGTAGCTTGTTTCTGGCCAGAACTCGCTGGCATAGGTAATCCGCATCGGCCAATTCTCTCTTGGCCGGCGCTGCGACGGATACCAGGCGCCCCCTCTTGGGAGATGATGGCGACGCGGCGACGCGTTCCAGCTCCTCGGCGGCATGGGCATTCTCGTCCTTGCCTCCGAATCGACGAGGCCGGCTACGTGCGCGGCCAGGCATTCCTCGCAATCGCCTTGTCGGCTGCCGGCCACCGCAGGTGGTTTAGCCGGGAGCCGTAGCGATCCGGCCGCGGGCGCAAGCCTGTCGCGTCGATGCACTGACATCAGGGGGAGGGGCTGGTGGCATGTGGCCGGGCTGTCGCGAAACTGCCTCACGGCGCAACTCCTGCAGCAGTGAGCGACCGGCGACCACGTCCGGCCCGCCCGCCATCATGTGTGTCGCCTTCCGCTCCAGTGGCTGGGCAGCCTGAGTCTTCGTCCCCGCAGTAAGCGAAGAGAATCTGATGTAGCGCAAGCGCCAGAGTCGCCATCGGCGGCACAATTCGGAGCCGCTGAGAGCTGTGTGCCCTCGTCATGCAGGTCGCGTAGAACTTGCAGATGGTTTGCGTGCTTGGCCTCTGCGCAGCCTGTGCAGGAGGACAAGCTGGCAGCAAACAAGGTCATTCAATTCGCCGGTGCATCTGCGCCGCTCACCGCCGTAACTCACGGCCTGGAGCTTTCCGGCAACCAAGGCTTCGCTGCAAGGGCGCTTCTGCACAGTGCCATGCGCTTGACGCCACTAGGATGCTGGGCGTCAAGCGTTCCCCTTGGCTATCTGACGCTCTCCAGGGAAGCGGAAGAAATCATCGGCTTCGCAGAGGGTGAGTTCGACGGCCGCTTCGCGACCTGGTTCGCGGGCATTCATCCGGACGACCGGAGCAAGTTCCCGGATCTGGAAGCAGAGGTCCGATCTGGCCGGCGCACTTTCAGCTTCGAATACCGATTCATCACACCTGCCGGAATCGAAAAGCTCCTCAAGTGCGATGGGGAGGCTTTGCTCAACGAGCGCTGTGAGCTCGTCAGGCTCGCCGGCACCGTCATCGAGGTGCCGAATCTGGAAAACCAACGCGACGCGGTCAAGTCCCTGGCCGGTCGTGGTTCAGGCGGCAACGCCATCGACCAACTTTTCTGGGAGCAGGACGAGGACTTCCGATTCGTGAGCTTCCCGGGCGGCAGCGTGCCCGTCCCGGGCTTGCGTAACGCACTGGGGCTGCGCCGGTGGGAACTGCCAAATGCCGTGCCGCTTCATTCAACGTGGCGCGAGCACGTCGAAGTCCTTCAGCAGCGGCGGTCATTTCGCGCGTTCGAGTACAGCATTGGCTCGGGAGCCGAGACCTCGTACGTTTCCTCCTGCGGCGATCCGGTTTTCGACAGCGCGGGCCGGTTCGTGGGTTACCGTGGGACTGCTCTCAACATCACCAGCCGGGTTCTCGCGGAGGAGGAGGAGGAGGCAAAGCAAAGGCGCATCTTGCTCGAGCACGCGTCGCGTCTGGGCAAGCTGGGCGGCTGGGCATTGCGGGTTCCGGAGATGGCGGTCACCTGGTCGAATGCCAGTCGCGCGATCCTGGGCTACGAAGGCGACGCGGACCTGTCATGGGGTCAGGCGGTTCTGCACCTCGATTCCAAGGGCCAGCAGGCGCTCGAGCAGGCTCTTCGCGCATGTCTGGCGGACGGAGCGGAGATCAGCATCGAAGCCGGAGCCGTCACCGCCCAAGGCATTCCGATCTGGCTTCGCATCGTGGGCGAGTGCGAGCAGGCTCTCGCCGGGCCGGTGCGGCGCGTGCTTGGCTCGATCCAGGACATCTCGGCACGAAAGAAGGCTGAGCGTCGCGTCGAGGAGCTCAGTGAGCGCCTGGCGAACACGCTGGAGAGCATCACTGAAGGCTTCATCACCCTGGACCGGAATTGGCGGTTCACCTATGTGAATCGGGCGGCGGAAAGAATGTGGAAGCGCAGTCGCAAGGAGCTGCTTGGACGCGCGATAGGGGAGGCGGTTCCGAGCTTTCGCGAAGGCATCTTCCACCGGGAATTCCAGCGCGCCCTGGCTGAACAGCGCAGGGTGCATTTCGAGGCTTACTCCGAGCCTGCCGGCGCGTGGCTGGAGGTCTACGCGTACCCGTCCGATCAAGGGCTGGCCGTGTACTTTCAGGACATCACGGAGCAGAAGACGGCACGTGAGGCGTTGGTCGCCAGCGAGGAGCGGCACCGGATGCTGTTCGAGACGGCACTGGATGCAACGCTGCAGACTACCGCCGACGGCTGCATTCTTGCGGCAAACCCGGCTGCGTGCAGCATGTTCCAGCTCACCGAGGCCGAGCTTTGCAGGCGCGGACGCAGGGGCATCGTGGCCCTGGACGACCCACGCTTGCAAGCCATGCTGCTTGAACTCCAGGCCACCAGAAGGTGCTTCTCCCGGCTGACACTGGTTCGCGGAGACGGTTCGCGCTTCGAGGCGGAGGTATCGGTCGCCAGCTACGGATCGAGCGACGGTACCGTGTATGCGGTGGTCGTCGCCCGCGACATCACCCAGCGCGTGCGACAGCAGGCCGAAATCAACGATTTGACGGACAACCTGGCGCAACTGGTGCGGGAGAGAACCGTGGAACTCGAAGTTGCGAACCGGGAGCTCAAAGGGTTTGCGCGCTCGCTGGCCCATGACCTGCGGCAGCCGATTGCCGCGGCCAAAGCTTTCGGCGTCGCCCTGACGGGAGCATTGTCCACAGGGCAAATTCGGGAGGCGCGCAGTCACGCCGGCAATGTCATGTCGGCGGTGAAGACCATGGGCGCCTATGTGGAGGCGCTGCTTTCCCTGGCCCACATTTCCCAGGTGAGCCTCGATGTTGAGGAAGTGGACCTCGGCGCGATTGCAAATTCCTTGCTCGACCAGATGCAGGCGCAAGCGCCCGAACGGAAACTTCTCAGGCGAGTGCAGCCCGAGATGTATGCCGAGGGCGACGTCACCCTGCTTCGCATGCTGCTGCAGAACCTGTTGGGCAATGCCTGGAAGTTCACTGCGCGCAATGAGGTCGCGAGGATTTCCTTCACTGCCGAAGAAAGCGGCGAGGGCCAGGTCGTTTTTTCCGTGCGGGATAACGGCGCTGGGTTCGATATGGCGCGTGCGGACAAGCTGTTCGGCACATTCCAGCGTTTGCACGCTGCGTCCGAGTTTCCAGGCACCGGCATCGGCCTGGCGAACGCGCACCGCATCGTCACCCGCCACGGCGGGCTCATCTGGGCGAAGTCTGCACCCGGAGCGGGCGCGACGTTCAGCTTCACGCTGGGCCGGCCGACCGGCCCGCAGTCGCGACTGCTTCCCCTCTAGCCCTGCGCTGCACGGCAAGGCGGCGGCGGGTTTTAGTACCGGATCGTCACCCTCAACGGGTCGCCGGCACTCGCGCGTACCCCGCGTGCGATGCTGTCCGGGTCCTCGATGTACCGCGCCTGCTGCTGCCGATCCAGGAGCACTGTCGTGCCGTCGGGACGATGCACGCTGATCTGGGCGGCTTCCAATACCTGTGCACTTGTCGGGGTCACGGTCACGGTGATCGTCACACTCGCGCTTGCAGTCCCTGCGAAACCAATCGAGGCGTGCGAAAGGACAAGCGCGCCTGCCACCGCCCGCAACATCCACCCGAAACTCATGCGAGCCGCCACCACCTCAGTCCGGACAGCCCGGTGCGGCGAGTCCCAAGGGCATGGCAATCGTCGCAGGAATGGTGCGACTCCAGCTGCCGGCCCCGTGGCTTGCCCGAACCGCAGGGGCATCTGCCAGCTCGCGCGGCAGGCCCGTGTGCGTGCTGTGTGCCTCGCGCTCGCGACGCAGCTCTCCTCGCCGCAGCTGATCAAGGTAGCGGCGCGACTCGATGGCGCGGCACAGGGCGCAGTAGGCCCTTCCGACCGACTCGCTGGCTTCGACCGTGCACGCCTGAACATCTGGAACGAGAACAATTTCCTCGTCGCCGAATTCGATCTCGACGGAGTAGGCACGCCCCAAGCGAGCGCGCAGGGCGCGTTGCACCTGGTCGCCGGTGCAACGGGGTATCAGGAGAACGAAAGTATCGGCCGTCGTGCGCAGGCTCAGACCGGCATTGCCAGCCAGTGCCGAAAGCTCTGTCATGACTGCCTGGACGGCCTGATTGGCTGCATCGCGCCCGAAGAGGATCTCCAGCTCGGGCAAGTCGGCCACCGCGACGACCAGAAGCGCGAGCGGCTGGCCGTGCTGCCTTGCCGCGCGCAACATCCCCCCGCCGAGGAGGTTCAGAACCTCCGTGTCCGGCTGGTACGCCTGCAGACGGCCGTGGGCACCGGAAGGAGACGCACTCGCGGCGCGTGCTGGCTGATCGTCGAATGCCGCCGCGACGGACTTGCCGCCTCGGACGGCGAGGTCCTGCTGGTTGCACTCAAGTCCCGTCCCGTTCCTCCAGGGTTGCTGCACTCTCTTCATGTCTGAATGAAACCACGCGTGACGACGATGCTGATAGGGAAACTATTCGTTCCTCATCGGCCTTTTGCTTATGGCCGAGTAGGCGCTCAGCTGGCCAGCAGCGGGTGCGAGGCAAACCGGCGGCGACCTGGCAATTGTTCGAAGGGGAGAGGACCGTCAGGCGACCCGGCCGGCTGCGCCCCGCGACTTTCCGTGATGACCGGTGCGCGCTGCCGGCGTGGAAGGGGTTCGTCTCGCTTCGCGCTAATCGGATCTTTTGCGCGCCACACCCTGGGTCGAACGACCGCGTCGGGCGAGGCCGGCACATGTGCCGCGTACGGATAGGGGGAATCTTGCCGCGTGAACCGAAGCCTTGATCCGACGCGTCGAGCAAACCGGACCCTCGCTCGGTGCAGCACGACAGGGCACCGCAATCGTCCCGCGGAATCAGGAAAGGGGCAGACCGCGAGGTCTGCCCCTTGGCGTCGTTCATGGATCCGCCCCGGAACAGCAGCAAACAGCTGTGACCCGGGCGGCCGGCGCGACTACTGCGCCAGGAACGAAGTCACCTTGCGGCGGATCGACTCCAGGCGCAGCGAATCGTTGCCGAACTCGCCGGCGCGTCGGTGGCGATAGAACCACTGCGCATCGGCCAGGGTCACGCCCGCCTTGGCCAGCAGGGCTGGGCCCTTGGGGCAGTTGCTTGGGGTGGCATGCATGGGACTCTCCAATCTGAAAACCGGGCACATCGCCCTGTCTGCGTTCCCAGAAAGAGCGCACACAGGGCGATGTGATCCGGCCCGCATGGAGGAGCCCGTGCTGCAAGGTCAGCCGCTCGGCATTGGAGAGTCCGATCCCTGCCCTCGGTAGAGAGGCTTGCAGTCGAAACAGCGCGGCCTGGCCAGTTCGGCCGCCACCGACGTGAGCGGCCTGTACGGTTGCCTGATGTTCAATGCAGTCGCAGGGACTGCGAGATGACGCACTGCGTCAAATCAATCGCGAGAATACAGGCAGGGGGATGGGGGGTGTCTGGCGACATCCGGCGGCTTGGCCGTCGAAGCGATGCGCATGCCGCACCGGATCCGTTGCTCGGCAGCTGCCTGGGGACTGGTGTTCGAAGCATCGGCAGGCGAGGGAGTTTGGAAAATGATGGTTGAACCCTGCCATGGCCTTTAGCGGGTGAGGGTTGCGTCGACCCGGCGCCGATCACACTGGTTCGGGTCCGGCACCAGGTCGTCGACCAGCGTCAAACCTTCGAGGGCCTCCGCGTCCTGCCGCTTGCGGGGAGCGGCTCCGACCCCTCGATCGACGCCGCGGCCAGTCGGCTCATCTCGGTGAGCACCTGGTCTTCTCGCGTGGCATCGAGACACGCGCTGAGGAGCTGGCCGCACCGCTTCCTGTTCGCCTCGTTCTGCCCTGATCTGGTTCAACGCTGCCAAGCGCCAGCGGGCAGCATTCGCAGGGGTGCGAAGTTCGTGCACTCTGGTCGCGGCAACCGGGGCTGGCAAACCTCGGGGGCCAGCCTTCTACCGCGGCTCCCCGCCACTGGAACCGGGGCGGGCCATGCCGCGGCGCCTCGGCGGAGTCCGGATCTCGCCGCGGTCCTCCGCCTGGGCGCGACCGCGGTAGCGCTCGAAGGATGCCAGGAGGCCCTGGCGCGCGAGAATCTCGCGCAGCCGCGGGGCTGGCGGGCCGACGAAGCCGGGCGGGTCGCAAGGTGTTTTCCGCATACGGGCAGTATGCGGTGAGCCGGGTGCCGGCGCAGTGACAGGCTTCACCTGTCCCATGTGCGGGCGCGTGCATCGCCGGGCGCATCAGCTCCCGGGAGCGCCGACGGGTGCCTGTGAGACGCGAAATTCCCGGTCGCGAGCCCATGGAGAATCCATGAGTGAGAAGCCTATACGTGCCGTGCAGTACGTCCGGATGTCGTCGGACGCGCAGGACCTCTCTCCGGAGATGCAAACCAGCGCCATCTCGGCGTATGCCGACCGCGAAGGTTTCGCCGTCGTCGAAACTTATGTCGACGCCGGGCGAAGTGGACTCACCCTGCAGAAGCGCCCTGCCATGAAGAGGCTTCTGGAAGATGCGACCCGGCCGGGGCGTCCTTTCGACGCGATCCTGGTCTATGACGTCAGCCGGTGGGGGCGGTTTCAGGACCCCGACGCTTCTGCGTACTACGAGTACCACTGCCGTATGCATGGCGTCGACGTGCGCTACGTCCAGGAGCCATTCACGCAATTCGATTCACCGCTCGTTGCGCTGCTGAAGGGAATGAAGAGGGTCATGGCAGCGGAATACAGTCGGGAGCTTGGCGTGAAGACCCGAGCCGCCCAGGGCATTGCAATGGCGCGCGGTTTCCACCTGGGGTCGATGCCGCCAGTGGGAATCGGACGCATCGCCGTGGCCAAGCAAGGCGGCGCGCAACGTCCACTGGGCCCCCTTGAGCACAAGTCCAGCCGCGGCGAGCACCTGAAGTGGGTTCGGGGACCGGATCAAGAGGTACGCCTGGTGCAACGGATCTTTCGGCTGTACACGGACAGCGACATGACTGTGCCGGACATCGCGCGCCTGCTGCGCCGTGAAGGCCGGGTCGCGCGCAGCGGCCGGCCGTTCACGCAGAACATGCTGTACCGCATGCTCCGTTGTGAGGCCTATGTCGGCGACTTCGTCTGGGGCCGATGTGATGCGCTCAAGCACCGGCGCGACGAAAGCCACGACCGTTTCCAGCGCGCCAAAGGCTCGGTGGAGCCGATCCTCGCACGGGAGGTGTGGAAGGCAGCGCAGGACAGGCGAATCCAGCGCCTCGGCGCCACGCGCGGAAAGGAAAAGTTGCTGGCAGACCTGCGCGAGGCACTCGAGTCCAATCCCAAGCTGACGGCTTCCGACCTGGTCTCGCTGGGCTGCGCATGCCGGGCCACGTACGCGAATGTTTTCGGCTCCTTCGCTGCCGCTGTCGCCCTTCTGGACCGCACGCCGTACACGCGCATACGCGAAGACTACCGTGCGGCCAACGAAAAACGCGCCCGGGGAAGCCGGCTTTGCGGCGACGTGGCCGCTGTGCTCGAGCGCTCGGGCCTCACGTGCACAAGGCCGAAAAGCATGAATGGATGCCACTCGCTCGTGCTGAACGGCCGTGTGAAGCTTCGCGTGCAGCTAATCTGGCGTCGTCCCAGGCACGGCATTCCCACTTGGTTCCTGCCCAAGATCTACCGCGAGCGCTTCGACCACGCACTGCTGATTCGCCTCGAAGACGATGGGACGATTTTCGATTCGATTCTGCTGGACGCCGACGAATATCTTCGGCACAGGCGCTGGTTCGTCGACGAGCTCGCGGATTCCAGGGTGTGGCTGACCACGGAAGCGCAGGTCGCAGCCAGGTTCCGCTGCCTGGCCTGAGGCCTACGCCGCGGCGCCGCCGAGCATCCGGCTTCCGCGGAGCCGCCGTACCTGCCTTTCCTTCTCGGAAGATCGAGCCATGCGCACCCGGTTCCAGACCGTCTCGTGGGACGCTCGCACACGAGGCTGCGGGCGGCACGCCCGCCATAAAGCGCAATCCGCCCATTGCGACACCTTTGTGCATTTCCAGGTTAATTCCCGCCTATCATTCATTGATGCCGAACATTGCTACAGCACTCAAGGATGAAATTGCGCGAATCGCCCGCAAAGAGGTGAGGAGCGAAACCGTAGATTTCAAGAAATCCGCCGGGCAGTACCGTCGTCACATCGCCGCATTGCGCCGCCGCGTCGAGGAGCTCGAACGGCAACTGAAGAACGCCGGAAAGAGCGTGCGCAAGGCGGACGTTCAGGAGGATGGGCAGACGGGCAACGCTGTCAGCCGGCGCTTCAGCGCGGCGCGGCTTGCCGCAACGCGAAAGAAGCTGGGGCTCTCGGCCGCGGACTTCGGGGCCCTGGTTGGCGTGACCGGACAGTCGATCTACAAATGGGAAGCGGGCGCTGCTCGTCCCCGCGCACGCCAGTTGGAAGCCATTGCCGCCGTGCGGGACCTCGGCAAGCGCGAGGCTGGCAAGCGGCTGGAGGCTCTCGGTTGAAGAGGGGTGAAACGCGCGAGATTGACGGCGCCGATACAGGACCTGTCCAGGACGCGCCAGCGAGATGCGCAATGCGCGAAGGGCGCTTGCGGCACGGCGCTTGCCGCACTGACAATCTCGCCAAGAGGTCCAGCGGCGCGGTAAATCCGCGAGCGCCCCTGCTCAGGTCATCAAAGCGGCCTTGACCAGGGGGCCGGGATGCGCAAGCCCGCCTGCGCGAGCGAACACATCGGAGCAGCCCGGCATCGGACCACCGGTATCGAGGAGCCACATCGATGAACCGGCCGTTCGGCGTGACTGCACGAAAGGAGCTGGAGGTGGTAACGCGCAGCCGGGGCGTCAAGTTGCCCGCGCCGATTCTGCAGCTGCACATCGAGCTCGAAGAGAGTCGAGCCGAGAGTGTGGCGGCGCATCCTGGTTCCCCAGACGATTACGCTGTTCAAGCTGCACACCGTGATCCAGCTTGCCTTCGGCTGGACCGATACACATCTGCACGAGTTCACCGCTTCTGACGGCCAGCGCTACGGCACGAGCGATCCCGACGACCATGCGGCTGGCGAGGTCGCCAGCGAGCGCGTTCGCCTGAGCACTGCGCTCGCCGGCGCGCGCACCCTGCGGTACGAGTACGACTTCGGCGACTCCTGGACTCACCGCATCCGGGTCGAGAAGGTTCTCGCGCCGGATCCGCAGTTAAGGCTGCCGCGGTGCGTCGACGGCGGCGGCGCGAGGCCACCGGAGGACTGTGGCGGTGCACCCGGCTACGAGGATTTCCTGCAGGCCATGAGCGATCTCCGGCACCCCGAACACGCCAGCACCGCCAGATGGCTGGGGCACGAGAGTTGGGACGCGAACGCCTGCGAGGTGGCGGACATCAACGACGGCTTGGCTGACATCAGGCTCTGAGCGCCTCGCGCGCGCCGCGCACGCCTGCGGCGGGTGAACGTGCACCGCTGAGCCATGCCTGCGCGTCCAGCTCGCCAACAGGGACAGCCCGGACCGGATCTTTCCAGGCGCGGCGTCGAGGCCGCCACGGCTTCGGTGCGACTCTCATCACAGCTTCGCGGTGACGGGCCGCGCTGCGCGAGCACCATGGCACTGGCAATCTGCCCTGGTGCCACATTCTTCCCTCTTTTCCGAGCTGCGCCGCGGCGCTGTCCTGGCGGCGCTGGAGCTGGAAGGCGCGCCCCTGGCGCCGGGGAGCTGGTGCGGCGCGTGTGTGCGCCAGGGCCGTCCGCTGGCCGCGCGGCGCTTGGACTTCGACCTGTTCACGGGCAGAGGCGGCCCGCAGGGCGACGCCGTCCGGCGGCGCCGTGCGGCCGCGTCCGTGGACCATGCATTGGGGTGCAGACCCTGAGCTTCCCGACCGCGCGTGGCCCTCGCAGCGCCGCGGGCCGGCCGCGGCTCTGACCGAATGCGCCGTGCTCAGCGCTGCTTGACGGTGGCCGTGTTCCCCACTCCCGACTGGAACACCGTGCTGGTCATGCCGGTTCCATACTGGGCCACGGTGGCTTGTCCGGCGACGCCCGACTGCGTGATGTTGGCCAGGTGTCCCGATCCGCTTTGCAGCACGCCTCCCAGGTTCTGGTCGCCGCTTTGCGTGATGCTGGCGTTCAGGCCAAAGCCGTACTGCAGGATGTAGGCGGTCTGCGCGTTGCCGCCGGTCTGGAAGGTCGTAGCCGTGGAGCCCACGGCCGCCGAAGGCAGGACACTCCCGTCCACCTCGACCCAGACGCCGGCAAGGTGATCGAAGTAGAAGCCCACCATCTGCGGCGAACCCTGCGAGGTGTACGCGTTCGAGTTGGACACTCCCGATTGCACGCTCAGACCCGAGTTTGCGTCCCCATACTGGAACACGCGCGCGCCGGTGTTGAACACGCCGCCTGCCGTGGGCTGGCCTTGCAGGAGGGTGATGTGGCCGCCGTTGCCGAATAGCTCCGCGCCGGCGCCGGCGCCCGAGCTGCCGCCGGTCTGCTGCACCAGCACGTCCGAGAAGCTGCTGCCCTGGTTGACGCGGATGCGGCTGTTGCTCACCCCGAACTGGAGCACATCGGCACTGGAATTGCTGCCGCCGGACTGGGTCACCGTCAGCGCCGATCCCGACACGGCGAGCTGGGTCACCTTCGCCGTGTCGCCGAATGTGCCCTGCTGCGTCACCGTGGCCGCCGCGCCCAGCCCGCCGGGGCTGCCAGCCCCGTCGACCGTCTGCAGCACCGAGGCGGAATTGGCCGCGCCGCCGGACTGGAAAATGCTCGCGAAGGTGCTCAGGCCGGCAGCGTTGTTCTGCTCGATCGAAGCGGCGTCGCCGTTGCCGGACTGCTCGACGAAGGCCTGCTGCGCCGGGGTGGCGCAAGCCAGCGTTGCAAGAACGGCGGCTGCGAGGCAATTGCGACTGGAGGTCATGGCTTTCCTTTCGTGGAGTCGGGGTGGAGGATCAACGAAGCACCTGGGTCCGTTTTCAGGGGCCGGCCGCGTCGCCCGCGGCCTGCAGATCGGGGATGAGTTCCTGCTGCGGGCTGCCGGCCAGCGAAAGGTCCACGCTGGTCTCGGTGAGGTAGGGCTTGAACACCGGATCGTTTACCGCGCCGTCGGACCCGGCGGCCCAGATGCGCGCCTCCAGGCCGCGGCCGATCAACTGGATGACGGCGGCCTCGATCGCCTCGTTGACGCACAACTGGATCGGCTCGTTGCGGGTGAAGCCCGTCTCGGCTTCCAGCAGCTTCTTGAAGCTGACGAACTTGAAGATCCCGCTTTGCAGCTGGTACGACAGCACGGTCTTGGTGGTGGACGCGCTCACCAGCACCGCGCCGGTGCGCACGTCGACGGCCCGCAGCATCACGGTGACCTGGTCGGTGCGGTACTGCGTGGAGGCGCTCACGCCCAGATAGGCAATGCCGGCCCCGCCCGTGCGCACGTCGGCTTCGTAGCCGACGATGCCGCCTTCGATCAGCACGCTCGCCGCCGTCAGGGGCGGCAGGTTGACGGCGGGAGCGCCCTTGTCGGAGGGGCTTTCGATGGAGCGCACGATCCGCCGTTCGGTCAGCAGGTTCTGCAGCCCCTCGCGCTCCACCGGCGAGAACCAGCCGGATTCGCCCAAGGCGCGGATCAGGAAAGCGGTCCCGCCCTGCGTCACCGCAGTGGAAAAGGAGCTGTCCGGGGACGGCTTGTACTGGCCGGTCTGGTCGCGCAGGTTGTACACGGCCGCCGTGATCCTGCCCTTGGGGGCAGGCAGCCGGGTGAGGTCCTTGGCCGCCGCGCTGCGCGGTGTCGCGGTGGCCGGCGTGGTCGGCGCCACCGGCTTCATGCCGGCGCAGCCCGCCAGCGCGAGGGTGAGCGAAAGGCAGCAGGCCCAGGCGCTTTTCATTCTCGTCTACTGGCTGATTTCGAAGCTGGTGGAGCTGCCCGAGAGCTTGTCGGTCGTGAGGATGCGGATGCGGCCGCCCCCGAGATCGGAGATGGTGATCAGGAAGTTCTGCGTTTCCACCGTGCCCGGGACGAGCTTGCCATCCGGGCCCACGATCGAGGAAGAGACTGCGGCCGATACGCGGGAGAGCACGGCCTGCTGCAGCGCGTTGTTGAACTGCTCCAGCTGGGACTGGGACGACAGCGGATTCACGGCGGCGGCCGCCGCAGGATCCCTGGAGCGGTCCTGGGCCTGGGCACGATTGAGCAGGAAGCTGCCGTTCAGGGGATTGCCGCCGAAGGTCGGATTGACCGGCGTGTAGACCAGGGGATTGGCCTGCGCCGCGCCCGCCAGTAAGGCGGCGGCGAGGCTGGCGCTGCGCAGTGTCGTCTTCATTTCAGCTCCTCGGGCCCGAGGTCCGGATCGCGGTAAAGGGCTTGTTCGGCCTCGGCGCGCAGCAGGGACGCGAACACCTCGCCCGCGACGTGCTGCGCCGTCTCTCGCGCCGCCTGCCGGTTCGGGCGCAGCAGGGCCTGGTAGACCAGCCGTCCCTGGGCATGGACGCGGATGGTCGAACCGAAGCGCGCGGTCGGCAGTTCGGAAACCGTCACCGCATAGCGCTGCGCGCCATCAAGTTCCCGCCAGGCGTCCGCAAACCCGGTAAAGAACTCGCGCCCGAGGACTGTCACCGTGGAATCCAGCACCAGTCCGACGCCCAGGTCGGCCAGACCCGGCGGCTCGATCGGGAGCTCGTTCTCGCGAACGACCTGCGCATGCCCGGCCGCCCCCGCCGCGGCGAGCAGGGTGAGGAGTCCCACTCGCGCGACCGGCCTCATTGCTGGATCACCCGGATCACCCGCGGCGCCGCGCCGGCGGTCTGCGTCACGCTGAAGGATTGCGGCTGGGCGCCAAACTGCACGATCGAGGCGCGGTACGGGCTGGCGGCGCTGCCGTTGCCGGCCTGCACGATCGATGCCGTGTGGGCGGCGCCGTTCTGCACGATGTCGGCTTCGAGGTAGGAGCCGCTTTGCCTGATGGACGCCGACTGGGCCGCACCGGCCTGGATGATGATGCCGCTGAGCCCTGAGCCGCCGGACTGGACGATGGACGCGGACGCGGCCGTGCTGGCCGCGGTAGCCAGGGTCCCGCTGCGAACCAGCACCGACTGCGCGCGCGCGTCCGGACTCGCGGGTGTGGTCCACGCCACGCCCTGCTCAATGACGGCCAGCGGCGCAGCGGCGCCCTGGAAGATCTGCGCGCGGGCGCCGATGCTCAGGATCGACTGGAAGAGGGCGCCGCTGGCGCCCGGCCCCAGCTGCTGCAACTCGATGCGGCCACCCGAGCCGCCCTGGCGTACGACCGCCTGCCTCGGCAAAGCGCCGGCGGCAGTTCCCTGCTGCTGCAGGCGCGCCTCGTTGGCAGCGCCGCCTTGAACGACGTCCGCCACGTCCGAGCGAGCGTCACGCTGCAGGACCTCGAGCCGGTTGTTCGCGCCGGTCTGCTGCACCGTGACCACGCCGCCCTGGACCTGTTCGATGCTGACCCTGCCCCCGCTGCCGCCCTGCACCACGAAGGCGTCGGCGCCGCTCGAGGCCGCAGGAAGCAGGCCGATGGCGAAGCCGAGCACCGGGCCCAAGGCTCCAAGCAGCGCAGCGAAACCATCGCTGCCGCGCGAGTGAGACTGTCTCAGATACCCCCCTGGTCCTTGTGCGGCACCTTGCGCCACGCCACGGCAGCGTCTCACAAGCTGGCTTGCGATTCTTGCGACGAATTGCCCAGTTTGAGGTCGGCTCATCCTCCAATCTGAGGAAGTGCGAGTAAAGGGCTTCACGCCTGCGTGCGACCCGCGCGAGCTGTCTCGCGTTTGCCCCGGGCAGATCGGCATCTTCTGCTGCACAGGCTCCGAAGTCGCGCCGCTGCGTCGCCACAGGGCGCGGGTCCGCGCGCCATGACCCCGGAGATTCACGGGGGCTTCACGCGCGCACGACCCGGCCCCGGACCTGCGGTCAGGCTGGCGCGCTGACCTCCTGCGCCGCGCTGGAGCCGAGCGCGGCGAGCCATGCCGCCTGGCCGGAAGACTGCTGCCAGGGTTCGATGTCCAGGCTGCCGTCGCTGCCCAGGTCCGGCCAGTACCCGGCCTGCGTGCATGCCTTGAATGCCGCCGCGCAGGTCTGGAATTTGTGTGCGCCATTGCCCATGAATGTGGATCCGGCCTCGAGCGTGCTGACCGAATGGGGCGCGGCATTCTCGGCGACGACGAACACGAAGGGCCTGGCCGTGGTGAGGCCCTCGTAGAGGCAACGGCCCAGGCTGTACATGTAGGACTGCAGGTCGTAGTCCTTTTCCACCGCATCCTGCAGGAAGGGGCGGGGCAGGGCGAAGCGACTCGTCTTCAGGTCGAAGGTGATGTCCGGATGGTAGGCGTCGATCCGGATGCGCATGCGCAGGCCGGTGGAGGGCTCCGTGAAATAGATCGTTGCCTCCGGAATCGACTCGGCGACGAAGTCGCGCAGCGGGCGGCCTTTGTAGCGGGTCTCGAGGACCTTCTGCGCGACTCGGAGTCCGTTCGCGAGAACGGGCTCGTCCACCACGAGCTTGCCCAGGTGCTGCTGCTCGAACTGCTCGATCGCCTCCTTGCCCGCTGCACTGCGGCGATCCGTGACGCCTGGGAACACCGCCAGATCCCTGCTGGCGAGCTCCGGCTGCAGCACCAGCAGATGGACCAGCGTGCCGAAGTCCCTGGCATCCGAGGTCTTCTCGCATGCGACGAGGCTCGCCTGGAAGTGGGCGGGTGAAATGAGCAGTGGCTTCATGAGCGAGCAGCTGAGCGCGTCCCGGTCGGCGTGGTACACGTCGGCGGGGAGGTGCCTGAACATGCAACTGTTGCCCGCTGCCCCCGTGCCAGGCTGTTCGGCGTCGAAACCGGTGCATGCGCCCATCTGCGCGAGGGAGCCTGGGAGGTAAGCGGTGTCCATACGGCGTCCGGTGA
>Ga0255338_1001422_pt1 | contig 45623 bp, 47 predicted proteins | sample MeOH1_35cm_T4_19_FD_203715 | JGI IMG/M metagenome (GOLD analysis project Ga0255338, IMG submission 203715) | Sandy soil microbial communities from University of British Columbia, Vancouver, Canada - MeOH1_35cm_T4_195 | ecosystem: Engineered > Artificial ecosystem > Sand microcosm > Unclassified ...
TATAGGATTGCTTAGAACCGTAAGCGCGTTTCGGTTTTAAAAAATAATTCTTTCGATGAGCCCAGATTTCATCCTTATTCGCAACATCCAAGCTGAGACTCGGTGGAACCACTGCTGAAATCACTTTCTGGTCAGCGGCACTTACGCCCCATTTATCGAGATTGCCTAGCACCGACCAATCAATCATCCGTTGTTTGTCGGCCAATAGCAGATACTCGAACGGATTTGGCGAAAAACAACCCCGTTTTTCGACGAAGGCTTTTTTCAGTGCGGCACTTTCAGGATGATTCAAAAAGAAATCGGTATAGCGATTGTAGATAAAGTCGAATTTTGCCGGATCGATTTTGCGATAGTCTAAAATCTGCGGATTCCAGCCCCAGCTAGCAAAGAGCTCACGGTAAACCAAAAATTCCACAAACAGTCGCTGCTGCTCGGGTTCTTCATCAATAATGGCAACATTCTTCGGCGCCCCTGCACGGCCATTGAGCTTCACTTCGAGCTCAATATCTTTTCTCATTTCATCCAATGAAAAATCAGTAACAGGCAAAGGCAGGTTTTTAGATTGATACATCTCATAGCCCAACGCCAGGAAAGATGCGTTGGTATTGACTTCGATTAGCTTCAAACGTTGATCGGCATTCACGTGAAAATCGTAGCTCATGCAGATGGATTTGTTTCCTGGATCTGCAATTCCGAGTGCTTGCATTTCATTTTGGTAAGAGGCTTGGTAGGTTTTGTTTTCGCGCAAGCGAAAAAGTGCATCGATGCTTGTGCGAGCTTCTTCCAAAACCGATTTCGGAAGCTCCACGGTAAAAGGAGAAATCAGATTTTCGGAGATTAAAGCATCAAGGGGTTGATCGGCCAACCCCTTGAATGACTTTTTTAGTTGCTGAATGAAATCCGATTTTGTCTGCATTATTTTAAAGTCACTACGTGTTGTTCGCCTTGTTTCCAGCCAGCGCCGCAGAGTTCGCCACTTTGCAAGCCATGCAAAACACGAATCACTTCTTTGGCATCACGGCCGACAGAGGTGTTGTGGATTCCCATGTATTGAATTTTTTGATCAGGATCGATGATGAAGGTCGCGCGCGTTGCAATCCCGCGTTCTTCGAGCAAAATGCCGTAATCGCGCGAAATGCGTTTTGTAAGATCGGCGATGAGTGGATAACCCAAATTCCCGAGATCGTCGCGCAACCAACGTTTGTGAGAGTGAACGGAGTCCACACTCGCGCCGATCAATACGGCGTTGGTCTTCGCAAAATCAGGAAGATGTTCACGGAACTGCGTCAATTCCGTCGGGCAGACAAAAGTAAAATCGAGTGGGTAGAAAAACAGAACAACCCATTTTCCCTTGTAATCAGAAAGCGAGATGCTCTTAATTTCTCCGCCGTCGAAAACGGCTTGAGTGGTAAACTGCGGGGCTGGTTGGTCGATCATTGGCATGGGATAAACTCCGTGTTGATGCTCGATGTTAATGCTTGTTCTTGCTGTTCGAAACTCTATTGTTGCTTCAACTTTTTTGCAGCAATGCGGACTTGGGGTCAATATGAAAATCATCTCTTGGAACCTGAACGGAATTCGTGCCTGTCATAAGAAGGGACTTACGGATTTTGTGAAGAAAGAAAAGCCAGATATTTTTTGTGTTCAAGAGACCAAGGCGCACATCGATCAAGTGGAAGATGAAGCGAAACATCTGGGCTATAAACACTTCTATTGGTCATCAGCGGTTCGCAAAGGGTATTCCGGTGTTGCGACATTCACCGATACCGAGCCGAAGCAAATCAGCATCGGTTGGGGACAAACTGAGTACTCTTCGGAAGGACGTATCGTGGTGACAGATCACGGTTCGTTCGACCTCTACAATATTTACTTTCCGAACGGCGGCTCTGGTGATGAACGACATAATTTCAAACAGAAGTTTTTGAAAGACCTGAATATCCATCTCAAAGAAAAACTAAAAACAGGCCGTGAAGTGATTGTCGTTGGCGACTACAACGTGGCTCACAAAGAAGTCGATGTCTTTGATCCTGTAAGACTTTCCACCGAGAGCGGTTTCTTACCAGAAGAGCGCGCGTGGTTTGATTCTTTTTTGCAGTTGGGATTCATCGATACATTCCGCTATTTTCATCCAAGCGACAAAGATCGCTACACATGGTGGTCGTATCGTGAACTCGCACGTATCTCCAATCGAGGTTGGAGAATCGATTACATCTGTGTTTCAAAGGGCCTTGAAAAAAACTTAGTGTCTGCCGACATTCTCGATGATGTTGAGGGCTCGGATCATTGCCCTGTAGTGGCCACGCTTAAAATTTAAAAGGGAGACTTCCCATGTTCTTTATTCCTCTTCCGATTCTACTCTTAGAACTTCTGATCTTTACGACCTTTGTGCACTTCTATAATTTTTGGGACGTGTTCTTTGCGTATCTCGCACCCAGCTTTATTGGCGCCGTGATGTTTTCCCTGATGGGACGAAGTATGTTGATGTCGCTCCAAACGGGAATGAATCAAGGGCAATTGCCAGGAGACCGCGTTCTTCACAAAGGCGCGCTCCTTCTGGGCAGCATTCTTTTGATCATTCCGCTTTTTCTAACAAGAGTGTTTGCGTTGTTTTTGATTTTGCCGATTTTCCGGCATATTTCGGTCTTCGTTTTCAAAACGTATATTTTCAAACGAATGACACGATCACCGTTTTCTTTTGTCCATTTTGGCGGAGGGTTCCCAGGGGGAGGTGGCTTTGAACAAACCTATCAAAGCCAAAGCGAACCTCGTCAGGAGCGTGACGCCGAAGTGGTAGACGTCACGCCATTAGAAATCACGCATACAAAGATTACTGACCCGAAGAAGTGATCATGCGCTCTTGAATGATCGGGCCATAATATTTCTTAAACATATTCTGGCCGAGCTCCGCAGACTTAACAGTCCACTTCTCTTTATTAATAGAAACAGCAGCGATCGCAATTTTATTACTTTCATCCATCGCATAGCCAACGAACCAATCGACACGGCCACGGGGATTTTCTGCCGTGAGGTGACCGGTTTTACCGCCCATCTCAATCGTTTTAAATTTCTTGTTACGAACCAGTTTGCGGAAAGACTTACGAGAAGTTCCTGCAGTCACAGTTTCTTCCATAAGCTCACGTACTTTAACTGCAGACTCCGCTGTCATGATGTGACCATTATCCAAAGTTTCCGCTTGATAAAGATTTTTACCCTGTTCGTCAGTGATGTTTTGCACGAGGTAAGGGATCACCATTTTACCTTCGTTAGCTACAGCCGCTGCGATCATCGCTCCCTGAACGGGGCTCATACGATTGGTTTTGTTATAGCCAGAAGCGACTTCCGTCAGCTCGAAGCTCTTTTCAGGTGGAACGTAAGCGACACCCATCTCAACCGGGAAGTCTGATGGGATTTCCTGATTGAACATAAAACGAGTCGCATAGTCGTTAATATCTACGGGATGAAGAGTCTCGAGACTCAAGCGCCCGAAAGCCGTATTAATAGAGCGTGCGAAGGCTTCTTTTAGAGTAATCGCACGAGTCCACTTCGTCACTTTGTCGGACATCACGTTTTTGCGGTAGAGAGTATAATTACCACCATTAAAGTTGATTTTGTGTTGAGGAGAAACGCCCGCTTTGTCGACGGCCGCTGTGGCCGTGACGACCTTAAAAACAGAAGCCGCGGGGAAATTGGCTTTCAAGTTCCAGTTTTCCGCATTCGGGTTATCTTTTTGAAAGCTCGACATTGCTAAAACACGCCCTGACACCGCATCCATCATGAAAATCGCAGCATAATCAGGTTTATAAGCTTTCAAGAGTCTTTCGGCTTCTTTTTGCAACTCTTTATCGAGTCCCAGATGGATTTGCGCCTTCACAGGCTTACCATCCCATTGCATATCAACGGTTTCAGGGAATTTATTACTTCGAACAATCCCACCGATCACATCTGAGATTTCAGTACGGTGCTCGAGTTGACTTTTTACTTTATCTTCGCGAACGGTCTCTTCGCTCGATGGAGTCCTAAAGAACAAGAAAGCAGGCAGCGTCAATGCAATAGGAATTAGCAGGAATTTTAATGACTTAGATCGCCCCTGGGGCTGTGTTTTTATTCGCATTTATTCAGTCTAACACCAGATTTCCCGTACAAACAAGAGCTGGAGCCATTTCTGCCTTAATATGACATCAGGTCTAGGTCCAGGTCCCTTTAAAATCAATCTGCGTGCGGGTTCGAAAGATAATGACACTCGATCAAAAAAATAATATCAGAGTGAGCGATGAAAACTAAAGAGCGTATTCTTCTCACTTCCATTGATCTTTTTAATCGTAGCGGTGTTGTTGCAGTGACGACAAATCACATCGCGAAAGCCATGGAGATCAGTCCTGGGAATCTTTATTTTCATTATGATAATAAAGAAGAAATTATTATCGAACTCTTTAAACGCATGTGCAAAGAGACCTATCAGTTGTGGAGATTCCGCAAAGGCAGCGGAAAAAATCCACTGCAATTCATTGACGAAAATTTCGAGCTCTATTGGAAATATCGTTTTTTCCATCGCGAAATGTACTCCCTGAGACGTAAAGATTCGGCTCTCGCAAAAATGTGGCGTGTGCATTTACAAAAAATGATGAAGTTGATGGACGTGCTTTATCGGCGCTGGGTGCGCGAAGGTAAAATGATAGAAATCAAAGGCGCGACAGAAATGGAATACGTTTCTGAATCTTTGTTGGCGATGTCGACGACCTTCTTGCAGTTCTTTGAGAGTGCAGAAAAAGCTCCTGGCAAACGCAGCATCGAGCGCGGAAAGCGCCATGTGACCCGTCTTCTGTTGCCTTACACAACTGGCGAATCCAAAGACGAGTTTGAAAAATTTCTCAAAGGTTAACAAAAAACGTCCCTTGAAACCCCTTTAAAATCGATCTGGCCCCTTTTACTTTGTGGCAAGGCCCTTGCTTTAGTTCCTGGCAAGCCATGGGGGCAGCGCAAGGAGTTTTCAGCTATGACGAAGTATTTAGGGCCAGCAATTGCAGTGATGGGGATGATGACAGCCAATGTATCTTTGGCGAGCGGTTCTTGTGGGGAAGTCATTGACGATCTGAAAGCGATGCAAAAGGCGAATCAAAGCATTTCGGGAAGCCTTATCGGTAATCATGAGAGCTTCGCTTCGATCCTGGAAGGGTACGCGGATACTCTGAATACCAGCGCCAGCATGGGTCAGCCTGTGACGAAAGAGGCTGTGAATAATATGAATCAAAGCGCGAAAGCTTTTCGTGTTCGCGGACAAAATGCACAAAAACTCAATACTAAATTGAATGCGGCTTCAGATCAGGTGATCGCAAAAGCCATTGAGTGCATTAAGTCCAAGAAGTGATAGGCTAACGTGATTGGGGCGCCCTCGTGTAATAACGAGGGTCGTAATTTGTGGGACGTTTTTCGGGAGTCAGCGCATTTTCTTCGCGCGTGAGCATCCCAAGATACAGGTAGCCGTCTTCAAGACGATAAATACCGTATCGCATGTCTCCGGCGGCAGGGATCCTTTGGGGTGATCCTGCATAAATAATCTCACAGAGCCGCCCGGAGATTTCTTTTTCTTCGTTTAACTTCCAGTCCTGAAAACCGCAGACCGCGCGGCGATTGAAGTCATCGATAATCGCTTCACTATTGATCTGCACGCGCAGGGAAGTGAATTTGAAATCCATTTGTCCAGCTGCTGGCAGCGTAAAAGTCCCTTCATTAATCAGTTGTATAACTGGCGCTTTACAGAGGGCATCGGAGTAAGTGCTTTCTGTGAAAGTGACTTTCTCGTGTTCAAACTTTTCAGAGCGAATCACTCGCTGTTCGCAATCTCGCAGCCACAGACCCTGAAGCTGTTCTTGATCTCCTGATATAGTGAGTCCTTGTGTAAAAGCAGGTTGTCTCAAAATGAGAAGCGACAAAGCGAGAAGAATGTTCTTTTTCATAGTTTGGCCGTAACAGCTTCTTAAAATTCAGCCAAGACCTAGATTCAGGTCCAGCTTTATAACGCGATGCAAATTTTTAAGGAAATCAGCTTTGCACTCAAATAGAATTTAAGAAGTGCAGGTAGAAATTTAAGAGTGAAAATGCGTCCTGCGAGGTATTTTTCAAACTGTCAGTTTTTTGTCTTTGGAATCAGCGAGTTATTTAATTTTAAGTTAATTTAAGATTTTCTCTTGCAAAAAATTCATGGCCAGTGATTAATAGGTCAGTTCCAAATTGGCACTTCGAAATTGAGGGAATAATCGAGGGGGTAGAGATGGCACAGACATCGCAAATATCAGAACAACTGGTGAGCGAGTGCAGACAAAAATTGATTCAAGCAAAGGCGGAGATCCTGAACCGCGTGAAAGAAGCCCGCTTGAATCTCGACAACGACGACAAGGGTGGCGATGAGGCCGATCAAACAGTTCGCGTTTTGGCAGAGGCTGAGTTCCTGAATATGCATGAAAGACTTCGTTCTCAACTTTTCGAGATCGAAAGTGCTTTGGGCAGAATCGAAAACGGGAGTTTCGGTTTGTGTGAGGAAACGGAAGAGTTTATCGAGCCAGAAAGACTGCGCGCGATTCCTTGGACTCGCTTAAGCATCGAAGGTGCTGAAATCCGCGAATCCATGAACAAGCGTTACGCTCGCTAGGAAAAGGTACCAGCTCGCTTTTCCTGATCAAAACGAATATAGCGTATATAGACCGCGTGGAAACACGCGGCTTTCTTTTTACTGACACTTCAAAGACGAGAGCAAACTGCCGGCATAACTTTGCCAGAGATCTTGGTCTTCTTCATACTCCGCGCGACCTGCGATTATCGCTAAGACCACTCGACGACTCAGAGCTTGTTTCTTTAGGAAATCATCGACATTCGTATTTTCCACAACGATCTGTGTGAGTGTTCTGCCTGAAATTTTCAGCGAACCCTCTTGGCTGTCTTTCAGATCAGAATATTTCACCAAATTCTCGTTATCTAAACTCACTTCGACGTCAGCGCCTTTTTGGATGACGGTGAAACGATGGTTGTGGGCCGCTCCCTGGCAAAGGGTCGCTGCGGAACTCATCAATGGAAAAAAGGCCATCGCGGCCAACACGATTGCTTTCATTGAATCTCCTTGTTTTTGGGAGTTGTATCGAAGCTTGGTAAAAGGTGCCAGCGTTCCCGTTTAATAGGTCTGATTTTTGTTAATAGTCAGGGCGCTGCCGAGCGAAGCCATCACAATGCTGGCAATCGCCACCATTTGCGTGGTCGTCAGAACTTCATGAAGAAAAAGCGTTCCCGCAGCGGCGGCAACAACGGGCTCGAGACTCATTAAAATGCCGAAGGTTTTAATCGGAATACGCTTTAAAGAATACATCTCGAGCGAATAGGGGAGTGCACTAGAAAAGATGGCGACAGCAAACCCAAGTGGCAGCGCTTGCCATTGCAAAAGCTTCGCTCCAGCATCTGCAACCCCGAAAGGAAAAGTCACAAGGGCTGCGAACATCATTCCAATGGCGGCACTTTGACCGCCATGCGAGCCTTCGCCGGCTTTCTTGCCAAAAACAATATAAAGAGCCCAAAAACCTCCTGCACCAAGTGCAAACAGAGCACCGATGAAATCCAAGTCTGCCGAAACATTGGTGAGTGGCAAAATCAATACGATCCCGACCGCGGCAAGAATTGCCCAGACAAAATCCAAAAGTTTCCGCGAGGCAAACAACGCGACAGCCAGAGGCCCTGTGAATTCCAATGCGACAGCAACGCCGAGGGGAATTCTTTCGAGCGCCAGATAAAAAAGCAGGTTCATTAAACCCAGCGCGACGCCATACAAAGCCAGATGCTTTAATTGTTTCGACGAACGAAAAAGCGACCATGGCCGCCATAGTCCTAGCAACATTACTGCTGCTAAAGAGGTCCGCAACAAAGTCACTCCCATGGACCCAATTATAGGAAAGAGCTGCTTAGCGATGGCAGCTCCCGATTGAATCGAGAGCATTGCAATTAATAGTAAAGCAACCGCAGAAAAGGACATTATCCTTGGTTCGTCTTTACGAGCCAGCCGCAGAGTTTATACAAAACGCGCGCGCCGACGTTGCCATCCCACTCGGCTTCCTCTTGGCCCCCAGTGGAAACTTCGTTCAAGTCAAACGCGACGATTTGACGGCCACTTTTATGAATTTCGTTAAAGAGATAAAAAACTTGATCGATGCTAAGACCTCCAGGCACCGGAGTTCCCGTGCTCGGGCAGAAAGCCGGATCCAGGCCGTCGATATCAAAAGAGATGTAAACTTTTTTAGGCAGCTCTTTCAAAATATCTTGGCAGATTTGCGCCCAGCTTTCGCCAGCGAGCATGCGGCGCTTGAGTTCAATATCAAAAAACGTGCGAATATCTTTGCGGCTTTCGATGAAGTCGAATTCCTCTTCGCAGAAATCGCGAATACCAATTTGTACTAATTTTGAAGGGCGCTTATCGCCGGTCATCACATTGTACATGATGGACGCATGAGATTGAGTGAAGCCTTGATACGCTTTACGAAGATCTGCGTGCGCATCGATATGTAACACACCGAAGTCGCCTTTGTGCTCTTCTGCAACCGCTTGAATGGCTCCCCACGGAGTCGAGTGATCGCCACCAACGAGGCCCAATAATTTTTTGTTTTTCAAAACAGATTTGCATTGGTTGTAAACCCAATCAGTCATCTTTGCGCAAGCCGCGTTCACATCCGCTGCCAATTTGTCCATGCGAGCCGTGTCTTCACTTTGGCTCGTGCGCATTTGAATCAGCTCCTGCGCGATGTCCTTATACTTGTCATTCATAGCTTTGAGTTCATTAGGGAACTCGCGCATGAAAATACCTTCTTCGTAAGCCTTGCCAGTTTCAAAATCGAAGAGGTCGATTTGCTCGCTGGCCTCGCGAATGATGCGAGGACCGTCGGAGGCCCCGCGGCCGTAGGAGGTCGTCACTTCCCATGGAACTGGAACCAAAGTGACTCGGGATGCAGCCTCGGTCATTGGTATCCCAAAGATACCGAACTCAGAGGAAATCGTGGTCGTCGGGTCAAATTTTGGTGTCGATTTATCCATGGAAACTCCTTCAGTCAGTGAGCCCGCTTTATGGTCTGATTTTCACAAAAAGAAAACCCTCACGGCTCAATATTTTGCAGTGCATTAAACGAGCAATGGCTTGATTATTTTAGCACTATCCCTGATTTTAGGTCCACTTTAGGGACGCACAGCCCCTAACCAATACTTTGGAGGAATTAACGATGAAAGTAATGGGACAACTCTTGGCCCTTGTTTTAGTTGCTGGCCTCAGCTCTGCGGCTCTCGCAGCAACGCCTAACGAGAACGCGCCACAAGGTGGTGTATTTAATCGTAACCTTGGTGGTGAGCCTCCAACTTTGCACCCAATTGCGAGTACAGATCTTTACGCAAGTTATGTGAAAACTTACGTCATGGATTCTATGTTAGACCATGATTTGGAAACGTGGGCTTGGAAATCCCGTGTTGCTGAAAAGTGGGAAATTTCTAAAGACAATAAGGTATTTACTTTCCACCTCCGTAAAAACGTTATCTTCCACGATGGGAAGCCGTTGACTGCAGAGGACGTGAAATTCTCATTTGATGCGATTTTTGAACCGGCATACCAAGCAGCTCATTTGCGTCCGTACTTCGAAGGCATTGCTAAGGTTGAAGCTGTCGATCCTTACACTGTGAAAGTGACTGCAAAAGATACTTACTTTAAAAACTTCGACACGATCGCTACTATGCCGATTCTGCCGAAACACGTTTACGGCGATGTTGAAAAATCTAAAAAAATGACTCGGACTTTGATTGGTAGCGGTCCTTACGCTTTGGACAAGTTTGAGCGCGGTCAGTTCATCACTTTGAAAAAATTCGATAAGTGGTATGCAAAGGACGACAAGGCTTGGAAAGGCATGTTCAACTTTGCAACGATGAATATGCGTTTCTACAAAGAAGAGGCTGTGATCCTTGAGCGCGCTAAAAAGGGAGACTTGGATTACGTTGAACTTCGTGCAGAATCTTACGTGAAGAAAACCGAGGGTGCGCCTTGGGGCAAAACGATCTTCAAACACAAAGTTGAAAACTCAGCGCCAAAGTCTTATGGCTTCGTTGGTTGGAACTTCCGTCGTGACCTCTTCCAAGATAGAAACGTTCGTGTGGCTCTAACCCACTTAATGAACCGTGAAGAGATGAACAAGAAATTCCGTTATGGCATGGCGGATCTCGCAACAGGTCCTACTTACGTGAAGAGCGAATACGCTTCTAAAAACGTAAAGCCCATTTTGTATGACCCTAAAGAAGCGACAGAATTGTTGAGTAAAGCTGGTTGGAAGGACACCGACAAAGATGGCGTTCTTGATAAAGTAGTTAACGGTAAAAAAACGTCTTTCAAATTCACGTTGATCCATCCAAATAAAGAAAATGAGAAGTATTGGACGATGTACAAAGAAGACCTCAAGAAGGTCGGTATCGACATGGAGATCAAATACCTCGAGTGGAACTCTTTCTTGAAAATAATGGATGAAGGCAACTTCGACGCCGTTGCTTTAGGCTGGGGTGGTGGTGATATCACTTGGGACCCTAAACAAATCTGGCACTCATCGAGTGCGGTTCCGGGCGGCTCCAATTTCATTAATTACAAAAATCCTGAGGTTGATAAGCTGATTGATGAAGCTCGCCAAACTTTGGATGAGAAAAAACGTGTGAAACTTTTGCAGCAAGTGTACGAGAAGATTGCCGCAGACGCTCCTTATGTATTTATGTTCAATGATAAATACGACTTCTACGCAAATTCTTCAAAAGTCGACATGCCGGCCGAGACATTTAAATACGATATCGGTTACGATTTCTGGTGGGTAAAACCGTAATAAGTCCTAGAGTTTGGGAGTAGCGAACTTGTTGGTATATCTGATTCGCCGTTTATTATTGATGATTCCGACCTTCTTCGGAATCACGTTGCTGACCTTCTTGGTTATCAATATGGCTCCTGGAAGCCCCATTGAACAGAAGCTTCAAGCGATTCGCTTCGGCGCTGCCGGTGGTGGTGGTGAAGGCGGTGGCCGTACTCACGAGACCGGTGTGAATCAAGAAGTGATTGATGCCCTCAAAAAGCAATACGGTTTCGATAAGCCTGTTCACGTTCGCTATATGATTTGGCTCAAGAATATTGCGAAGCTCGATTTTGGCGAGAGCTTTACCTATCAAGAGCCCGTGACCGACGTGATTATGAGTAAGTTTCCTGTTTCACTTCAGTTTGGTATTACTTCGCTGTTATTGACTTACCTTGTGTGTATTCCTTTAGGGGTCAAGATGGCGATGAGGGCGGGCACAAGCTACGATCGAGCACTGGGCATGTTTCTTAATTTTACCTACGCTCTTCCGCCATTGGTTCTAGGTATTTTCTTAATTACAATCTTTGCCGGAAAATTGGACTGGTTCCCAATTGGTAGCTTGAAATCAGATAACTATGATGAACTGACTTTTATGGGTCAGGTCTGGGATCGCATTCATCACTTTATTCTTCCATTGATTTGCTACATGATTGGCGGCTTTACGCAAATTTCTTATTTGATGAGAAATTCTATGCTGGAAGTGATTAAATCCGACTATGTCCGCACAGCTCGCGCAAAAGGCGTTTCCGAACAAAAAGTATTGTATAAACACGCTTTAAGAAATGCATTGATTGCCCTTGTTCCAGGAATTGCGAGTTTCTTTGGAGTTTTCTTGGCGGGTTCTTTGATTATTGAACGAATGTTCAACCTCGACGGGATGGGCCTTTTGGGCTATCAGTCTTTGCTTGTACGTGATTACAACGTCATTATGGGAATTACGTTTATCTCGGCTCTTGTTCTGTTATTCGGTCGTGTCTTTACGGACATCGTCTACGTTCTTATTGATCCAAGGATTGACTTTAAATGATCGACCCAATTGAGAAGCACCTTATTAGCAATGAGCTGACGTTGAAGCGTTATCGTCGTTTTAAGCGCAATCGTGCCGCCGTGATTTCGGTTTACGTTCTTTTGTTCATGATTCTTGTTAGCTTCACGGCGGAACTTTGGTTTAATAGCAAGCCGCACGTGATGAAGTACCATGGTGAGATGTATTTCCCTTTGGTAAAAGACTACCATCCATCCCTGTTTGGCCGGACCGATATTCAAGTAATGGATTATCGTTCTTTGGAGATGGGACCTAATGACTGGGTTGTGTGGCCTCTCGTCCAATGGGATGCTTACGAAAGTAATTCCTTCGTTGAGTCTTATCCCGCACCACCAACTAAGTATAACTTAATGGGAACGGATGACCGTGGCCGCGATGTATTTACACGTTTGGTGTATGGATTCCGTTATACATTTGTCTATGCCGTGGGTGTGTGGTTCTTGTGTTATCTGATTGGCTGCGGAATCGGCGCCATGATGGGGTACATGGGTGGCAAGGTAGATTTGATCGGCATGCGTGCTATCGAAGTATTCGAAAGTTTGCCTGCACTTCTGATTCTATTAACTATCATTTCAATTTTTAAGCCGAGTTTATTTTTACTTATAGTATTCAGCGTCTTGTTTTATTGGACTGGAATTACTCATTATATGCGTGGGCAGTTCCTTAGCTTACGCAAGCGTGAATACGTTGAGGCAGCAAAGGCCATCGGTTCCACGCACAAGCGTATTGTGTTCAAACATATCTTGCCGAATGCATTGACACCTATATTAACTTTGAGTCCATTTGAAATTGCTTCGAATATTTCTTTGCTTTCCGTGATGGACTATTTAGGCTTGGGACTCCCGGCACCAACGCCGAGTTGGGGTGAGTTGTTAGGCCAAGGGCAAAACTATTTTACAACTGCGGACTGGCTCGTTTGGTATCCTACAGGAGCTCTCGTTCTCACGATGGGTCTTTTGATTAGTATTAATCTCGCAGTCCGCGATGCGTTCGATGCGAAATCTGCTGTCGGCTAATTCTGTTTGTTTAATCCTTATTCTTTTTCTTGGTCTGCCGGTAGAGGCGGCTAAAGAATCACCCGTGCGGGCTGCGATTCCTGCGGGGCTTCCCCCTCCGTTACTTTTTGAAAAAGACGAAGAGCTTTCTGGAATTGTTCCTGAATATACAAAAGCGTTGGCCGACTTTTTAGATCGGCAATTGACGATGAGTTTGCTTCCGCGCAATCGTATTACGATGTATCTGCATAAAGGTGCCGTGGATTTTCTTTGCTACACGAACTATGAGTGGGCCGATGCGAGAGATACTTATTTGTGGGCGGATGCTTTGTTTTACAAAAGAGAGGTCATTTTGGGGCGGGCCCCCATGCCAAAGCAGCTGAAGGAATTTAAAGGAAAGATCTTGGGCACGATGCTGGGATACTCTTATCCGAAGTTAGACAGCGCCTTCGCAGACAAAACAGTTCATCGCGAAGATGGTCCCAACGAAGAGGCGAACCTGAATAAATTCCGCAATAATCATATTCAATATCTGATCATCGACGAGATTTTTCTGGATTATTATAGAAAGCAAAATCCCGACATCGACAAGGGCCGCGAAAGATTTCTCCTACAACAATACCCGGTTTCCTGCTCGGTGAGTAAAAAAGGCCGAGTGACTGTAAAGCAACTCAACCAGGCCATCGCAAAACTCAAGTCCTCAGGCAAGTTGCAAGAAATTTTCCGAAAGTACGGCTCAGATATTAAGACTCCGTAGGTACGGCAGCTGGCCGGGCCTCGCGGCGCGGTCGCCCTCAGCCAGATTTTGGCATTGCACCCAGTTATTTTTCTTCGACGCCCCATTGGTTGCCCACGTTATCGAAGAAGTCGGCGAACCATGGGCTTTCGCCTTCACGTTTTGGTTCCGTGGTTTTTATTCCTTTTGCTTTTAAGTCGTCGAGAGTCGCATGGATGTCGTCGCAGAGGAAGTAGGGGAGTGGACCAGTTGGTTTTGTGGGTTGGTCAACGACATGAATTGCTAAGCGACCCAGATTTTTATGATGGAGAGAAGCATACTCGCCTGTAGCATTGTAATCAATTTCGTAACCGAGGTTTTCGCAGTACCATTTCACTGTCTCTTCGTGGCGATGAGTGTAGATCATGATGTGAGATAATCTGAGAAGCATTTTATTCTCCTTTTTTTAGAACGTCCAAAATTCCGAAGTAGACGAGGCGTAGATTTTTTGGATCTTTTGTTTGCTTGGCTGTTTTGTGTTTTCTAATGATTCGTCGAATTTCCGTTGAGATTGTTGCGACATCTTCTTCTGATAACATTGCAAAGTCGACGGCCAGACGTTGGGGATCTTCGATGAGGGACTCGCCGACTTTTTTTGAAATGCTTGTTGGTTCGTAAGTAATATCATCACGTTCTGGATAGTCTTTTTTCATGCGCTTCTGATAGCGAAGAGCATTTTCTGCCTGAAGATCCGTGATCCCCATTTTTTTGTGCGGACCGATCGGTTGAACTTCGTTTTCTACGAGAGCTTTGATCGCGCCAAAGTACCAGGCGTTGCGTTGAGTGGTTTTCTCTGTTTGGAGTTGCTGGCTAAGCTCCTTCAGTCTTTTTGTGATCGTGGCTTTATCAGCCTGTTTGCTAGATTCAAGTTCCGCCGAAACAACAAAGAGTTCTTTCTCCATCCCTTTCAAAGACAAACGCTCAGCCAGATCCAGCACTCGCTCGACAGACAATTTCTTTTTCCCTGCGATCACCTCCGACAGTTTGGAGGGAGCGAGATCTAGTTTCATCGCAAACGAGCGCAAAGAAAATTTAGGATTCACATCCTGTCGCCGTTTTAATTGATCTTTAAGAATATCCCGATAGTGCATAAGCCATTTTTAAAGAAAAACAGCCACTTTGTCCAATTTTTGGGGAACAATCTGTTCCCCACCGTTCCCTATGTAAATTCGACTCGCCACAATACCAAAAAGAAGGCCGTACCTACGAGACATCGGACTGACGGGCACGATGCCCGTCAGTAGCGGGGTTCGGGGCGGCATAGCCCTGATTGCAGGATGCAGGAAGAAGTGCGGAGCCAAAAAAAACCCACATTGGAAACAATGTGGGTTTTGTGTTTTTCAAAATTTACTTTTTACTCAGCTTCCTCAAGGTAAGTATACCCAGAAAGCCCCTCTTCGTAGTGCTTGATCAGCAACTTCGCCTCCTGCTTCGTGATAGTACCCTTCTGGATGCTGTCTTCCGTGGCTTGGCGGACGTTGTCGACCATTTCAGAGCGGCCGTACTGAACGTAGCTGAGAACTTCAGTCACGGTATCGCCTGGAACATAGTGATCGATCGTATAGCCCACTTCGCTCAAGGAGATGTGAACCGCATCGGTATCACCAAACAAATTATGTAAATCGCCCAGGATCTCCTGGTACGCGCCCGTGAGGAAGATCCCCATGTAATATTGCTGACCTTCGGTGTAGTCGTGCACGCGGACTGTTTCCTTCGGCTCGCCGGATTCGGTGTCGATGAATTTCTCGATCACGCCGTCCGAGTCACAAGTAAGGTCCGCAAGCGTCGCGCTTCTAGTTGGCTCTTCTTGCAGTTTATGGATTGGCATAATCGGGAAGAGCTGTCCCACCGCCCAAGAATCTGGAATCGATTGGAAGACAGAGAAGTTCGCGAAATAAGTATCGCAAAGTTCTTTGCCGAGTTCGGCTTGAATGTCTTCTGTGTCTGGTGTCGCGCGAGCCAGGATCACCATTTTGGTGGCGATCGCAAAGTACATCGTTTCACACCATGCACGCTGCTCGAGTGTCAAAACACCGTAAGTGAAAAGCTGCAGAGTTTCTTGCTTTGCTTGAGTCAAGTCATTGAAGCACTCGTTGAGATTATCTTTGTTCACCTTCTCAAAGATGTACTGCATGTCTTGCATGATCGTTGGATCTTTTTTCGAAGTGGGACGAGGCGGCTCCATACGGTGAAGGTCATTCACGCCCAACACGTTGAAGATCAAAACCGAGTGATGTGCCACCAAGAAGCGTCCGGACTCTGTCACGATGTTTGGATGAGGCACACCCTTTTCATCGCACAACGCTTGAAGCACGGACACGATATCGTTGGCATATTCTTGCTCGCTGTAGTTGACGGAGCTGTCTGAAGAACCCGTTCCGTCATAGTCCACGCCAAGGCCACCACCTACGTCGATGTATTTCAAGCCAGCGCCCATGGAGAAGAGCTCCGTATAGAAACGCGCTCCTTCTTTCAAGGAAGACTTAATGCTTTGGATGGAAGGAACTTGCGAACCGATGTGGTAGTGGAGAAGCTCGAGGCAATCCAACATACCTTCTTTTCTAAGGAGGTCCACGCCTTCAACGATTTCCATCGAAGTCAGACCGAATTTGGAGCGAGCTCCGGAAGAATCGACCCATTTGCCGGCGCCTTGAGTGTTGAGCTTTGCACGGAAACCGATTTTTGGACGAGAATTGAACTTCTTCGCCGCATCCAAGATCATTTTCAATTCTTCTTTACGGTCGACAACGATGATCGTATTGCGGCCGAGTTTTTGCGACAAGATCGCAGTCTCGATGTACTCCGCATCTTTGAAGCCATTACAGATAATCAACGCGTTTTCGGTGTTCATCAAAGCTAGCACAACCAAAAGTTCCGGCTTAGAGCCGCACTCTAGGCCCATCGCATGGTTCTTCCCATGCTTCACGAGTTCTTGAACGAGATGGCGCTGTTGGTTCACCTTGATCGGGTAAACGCCACAGTACTGGCCTTTGTAGCTATGATCGGCAAAAGCTTTTTGGAAGCAGTTATTGAGCTGCTGAACGCGGGCTTTGATAATATCAGGGAAACGGATCATGATAGGAACGCGAATCCCGCGGTCCAAGAGGTCTTGAGTCAAATCGTAGAGATCCACGGAAGGTCCCGTAGCTCCCATTGGAGTGATAGTCACATTTCCATTCTGGTTGACGCGGAAATAGCCGTTCCCCCAGTTGTTAATTCCATAAAGTGTCGCACTCTTTTCGGGACTCCATTGATTTGACATCGAAGCGTTTCCTCCTCAGGTTTTCGGTTAAGAACCACATTTTTCGTCAGTGTGTGGCTCAATTACTTTACGATCAAGTTTAAAATGCGGCCGGCTTTGTAAATGACTTTGTCGGGTTGTTTACCCGCCAAAGCCGAAGCCACGTTTTCCACCTTGTAAGCCGCTGCCAGCGCCGCTTCCTCCGAAGCGTCGACGGCGGTCTCGATGGTTCCGCGCATTTTGCCGTTCACTTGAACGCCAATAGTAACCGTGTCATCAGCGACGAGCTTGTTATCATATTTAGGCCATGGAGCCAAAGAAACAAATCCTTCGCCTCCCATTTTTTCCCAGAGTTCTTCCGCCAGGTGCGGTGCAAACGGCATCAAGAGCTGAACCAAGGGTTTCAAGAGAGCTTTTGGTTTCACGTTGGCTTTGTAAACATCATTTACCAGAATCATCATGGCAGAGATTGCAGTGTTGAAGCTCATGTTCTCGATGTCGCTAGTGACCTTTTTGATGGTTTTATGCAACAGCTTTTCAAGATCCGCCGGAATGGCCTCGTCGGTCGCAACCAGGGCGCCGTCTTCGTTCACCACGAGGCGGCTGATACGGTCCAAGAAGCGCTTCACGCCCTCGATACCAGTCGGCGACCAGGACTTTTCACTTTCTAAAGGACCCATGAAGCAAACAAAAGTCCTCAGGGCATCAGCGCCGTACTTGTTGCAAATCTCGTCAGCGGGGATCACGTTGCCACGGGATTTAGACATCTTTTGGTTGTCTTCACCCAAGATCATTCCTTGATGCGCCAGTTTCTTGAACGGCTCATCGTGAGTGACGAGGCCGGCATCAAAAAGAACCTTCATCCAGAAGCGAGAGTAGAGCAAATGCCCGACCGTGTGCTCTGGGCCGCCGACGTACAAATCCACCGGCATCCAGTACTTTTCAGCAGCTGGATCAAATGGCGCCTTGTCGTTGTGTGGATCGATGTAACGCAAGAAATACCAAGAAGAACCCGCGGAGCCCGGCATCGTATCGGTTTCGCGAATGCCCATTTCGCCTTCCGCGCCAATCGCAGCTGTGCCTTTGTACTGCATCCATTCTTTGTTACGCGCGAGTGGCGCTTCACCTTTATCAGAAGGCTCGTAGTCCGCGACGTCTGGTAGCAGCACTGGCAATTCGTTTACAGGAACGCCTTTCATGCCGGCTTTCGGGAAATGCACAACTGGGAACGGTTCACCCCAGTAGCGTTGACGGCTGAAGAGCCAGTCGCGGAGTTTATACTGAATTTCTTTTTGGCCGATTTTCTTGGATTCCAATGTGTCGATCATTTTCTTGATCGCAGCGGTTTTAGATAAACCGTTCAAGAAGTCTGAATTCACGAGCGTGCCTTCGCCTTCGAAAGGCAGCTTATCTCCGCCCTCCAAAACGCGCACGATGGGTAAATTGAATTTTTCGGCGAACTCGAAGTCGCGGGCATCGTGACCCGGAACCGCCATGATGGCGCCCGTTCCGTAGTCCATCAAAACGTAATCCGCAATCCAGATAGGAATCTTGTGGCCATTCAGCGGATTCAAAGCATACGCGCCCGTGAAGACGCCGGTTTTGTCCGTATTGGCTTTACGATCGACTTCAGACTTGCGGGAAGAAGCTGCAATGTAATCGTCGACCGTTGGCTTGTGAGCAACGGCTGTGATTTTTGAAACAAGAGGATTCTCAGGAGCAAGGACCATGAAGGTCACGCCAAACAAAGTATCTGGACGAGTCGTGAAAACTTCGAAACTTTCCGCGGTGCCATCAACTTTGAAAGTCACGCGCGCGCCTTCGCTTTTGCCGATCCAATTGCGCTGGCCTTCTTTGGTGCGCTCCGGCCAGTCGATTGTATCGAGACCTTCTAATAAGCGCTCCGCATAGTCGGTGATTTTAAGCATCCACTGTTTCATTGGCACGCGAATCACCGGATGACCACCGCGCTCGGATTTCCCATCAACGATCTCGTCATTTGCCAGAACAGTTTTCAAAGCGGGGCACCAGTTCACAGGAACTTCTTTTTGGTAAGCAAGTCCGCGCTCCATCAGTTTCAGGAAAATGAATTGAGTCCATTTGTAATATTTTGCATCTGCGGTGGAGATTTCGCGGCTCCAATCGAAGCTGAAACCGAAAGACTGCAAGGTATTGCGGAAACTCGCGATGGCTTTTTCAGTAGTGATCGCCGGGTGGATACCTGTTTGAATCGCGTACTGCTCGGCAGGTAAACCGAAAGCATCGTAACCCATTGGATGAAGAACGTTGAAGCCTGTCGCACGCTTGTAACGAGAAATAATATCCGCAGGTGTGTAAGAGGCAATGTGACCGACGTGAAGGCCGGAACCAGACGGGTAAGGAAACATATCGAGGGCATAGTATTTTGGTTTATTTGACGTGTTGGCCGCTTTGAAAGCGCCTTGGTCTTCCCATTTTTTTCGCCATTTTTTCTCGTATTCCGTGTGATTCAAAGCCATGAGTTCCTCGCTGAAAAAAGTCCAAAAATGAATAGCTAAGAATATCGGATCTTTCAATCAAAATGGGAAGTAAAATAGCGGCAAATTTTGCCTGGATTTTCGACCTAGGACCGGTCTGGACTTCGGATGAGATTCCTCTCTCACAACAAGCTTCTGTTCGGCAACTTCAATGGGGCGCGCTAAAATGGACGTATATGGTACGTGATAGCGGAACGAAGGACCCTAGAGAACGAAAAATTCTTGTCATCGATGATGATACCGATAGCCGGGAGATCATCCTAGAACCATTGCGTTGGGAGCATTACGATGCTCGCGGCGTAGCTTCGGGACAAGAAGCTTTGAAGCTCATGGAAACTTGGGTCCCGAATATTATTATTCTGGATTGGATGATCCCGGGAATGTCGGGTCTTCAAATTTTGCAGGCGGTGAGGTCACAACACCCTCACGTATCGTGTATTTTTATCTCTGGAAACTCCAGCACCGAGTCGATCATTGAAGCCTTGGATTCGGGTTCTGACGATTACATTATCAAACCTTTCGTGCCTCTCGAGCTCTTGGCGCGGATTCGCACGCACTTCCGTATCCGTGATCTCCATTCGCAATTGCTTTTTGCCAATGAAAGACTCAAGGAGCTCGTTGATACCGACGATCTGACCGGTTTGTACAATATGCGCTCGCTGTATCAACGCTTGGACTTCGAGTTGGAGCGCGGCAAGCGTTTCGGCCGTGACGTCTGCGTGGTGATGATGGACATGGACTATTTCAAAACCGTCAATGACGGCCATGATCATTTGTTCGGCAGTTATGTTCTTTCCGAAGTGGGAAAGATTATTAAAATCAACACACGAAATATCGATATTCCTGCGCGCTATGGTGGCGATGAGTTTTTGGTTGTTTTGATGGAGGTCGATCATCGCGGAGCCATGCTCTTCTGCGAACGCTTGCGCAAGGCCGTCGAAGGTCGCACATTCGCGAGCGGCGACGACACGATTCAGCTGACACTCTCTTTGGGCTTTGCCATTACCGTTCCAGGCGAGAATGTGACGGCACGAGAGCTCGTTCGACGTGCAGACCATGCGCTCTACGAGGCTAAACACGAAGGCCGAAATCAAACACGTTTTTACACTCCAGACACCGACAAAGTTCGAGAACTTCGACCGAAGCCGACAATGCCTCGTAAAAAGGTCGCCGGCGGGTAAATCTTCATTGACTGAGAGCTTTGAATTTAAGACAAAGTTCTCATGCAATCCACTCTGACCACCGGCAGTGACCGGACTCGTAACAAAGCTGCTTGGATCTCGTTTCTTGCGAGTGTTTTCATCTTTGGTATGAAGGTCGCTGCCTATTATTACACCAATTCCACGGCGGTATTGTCTGATGCTTTGGAGAGCACCGTGAACGTTGTGGCTTCGGCTGTGGCGTTGATCGTTGTGCGAATCGCTTCTAAGCCTGCAGATGAAGACCATCCTTATGGTCATGGCAAGCTTGAGTACTTTTCTGCTGCTTTCGAAGGCGGCTTGATTTTCTTTGCGGCGCTCATGATTATCCGCGAATCTCTGCAGGCGTTGTTCATGGGCTCTGAAGCCCGTCATCTTGAATCCGGTTTCTTGATCATGGGCCTTGCTGCGGTTTTTAACCTCATCTTGGGAATTTATTTAAAGCGCACCGGTGCTCGTGAACAATCCGAGGCGCTCAGGGCCAGTGGCGCCCACGTTATTTCCGACGTGTGGACGACGGTAGGAGTTTTGGGGGGGCTAGGTTTACTGATCTTTACGGGATGGGAGTGGTTGGATTCGGCCATTGCAATCATCGTTGGTTTCAACCTTGCTTATGAAGGATATAAAATTGCGCGAAAGTCCGGCGGCAATCTTGTCGACGAGGCAGATATCGAAGTTCTGCAGGATTTGGCGAAATCTCTCGAAGTAAATCGTCAACCTGGAGTTATTGATATTCACCAATTGCGCGTGATTCGTTCGGGCCGTTTCCATCACGTCGATGCGCACTTGGTTGTTCCGGAGTATTGGAATATTTCCCAGGCTCACAACGCCTGCCACGACTTTGAAGCCGAAGTGGTGCGGGATTACCCCTTTGACGGCGAGATCGCCTTTCACTTGGATCCCTGCAAACGGGCGTACTGCAAAATGTGCATGGTCGAAGGCTGCCCGATCCGACAAAGTCCTTTCGAGAAAAGAAATCCGTTTACAGTCGACTCATTAACCGGTAGTCCGAATATCAAATAAACACTGAAATTCGCTATGTCTGAAATATTCCATCGCCCTAAAATCAACATTACTCGTACGCTGCCTGTGCCCAACGCCTATACCATCGCTTTGGACGGGGAGTATTCGCATATTGCCTTCAACGAAGAGCGTGCTCCGCTCAATAAAGGCAAATGGCGCAGTGATATTTTCAAAGCCGACGAACAAACACCGATGGACGTAGAAATCGGCACGGGAGCGGGTCATCACTTTGCTCACTATAGCCATAAAAATCCAAACCGCCTGGTTGTCGGACTCGAACTGAAATACAAACCTCTGATTCAGTCCATTCGTCGCGCCACCGTGGGTGGTGCAAAGAATGCGGCTATCGCAAGATATCACGCATTCAATATCGACGAGCTTTTCACTGAAAGTGAAATCAATAACGTCTTCATTCACTTTCCGGATCCTTGGACTAGTCCGAAGAAACCAAAAAATCGCGTGGTGAACGTGCGCATTTTGGATTGGCTCTACAAAATGCAGAGACCGGGATCTTTCTTGGAATTCAAAACAGATTCAAGAGTGTATTTCCTCTGGGCGCTCGAAGAAATCAAGCAAAGCAAATATAAAGTCGTGTATCAAACTCTGAACTTGCACGCGACGGAGTCTGAATACAAAGAACAAAACTTCATGACCGGCTTTGAAAAAATCTTCGTCAAGCAAGGCATTGAAATCAATTACATTCGTTTACTCAGAGACAGCGACAAATAAAAACCCTTTGGTGCACGCCGAACCGTCTAGCTATTTTGTGGCCTTAGTTTTAGCTTTGGTTTCTGGCTGATCAACGTTGCCCATCATGGGGCAACCCCAGTGGTCTCCATGTCCCATTCCCATCTGTGGAAAGTTTTTTTTCATCTCGTCCCGGCATTCTTGAAGAGATTTGTTGGAATTTAAGCAAGCGGCTGCCTTCGTATGCATCTCCGCCATCTGCATACGTTGCTCAGGAGTCATTTCGCCCGCCATATGAGGAGAAGCGAAAGGGGAAAATCCAACAATGGTTACAACAAAGGTTAAGATTGTTCTCATAGAGCCTCCTATAAATTTTCTTAGACACCTTCAGTATAAATGGCCGCAGGAGGTGGCGTTAAATCTTTAAAAGTGGATAATTCTCTTTGGATGGAACCTTGGATTGCCTTGTAACATATGGAAATAACATTGAATTTACTAATCCTTAAAATTACACCTTGATTATTATATTAATAAATTATAATATAATAATATGAATAAAAGTAAGAATCAGATGTTAATAGAGAAGTGCGAGGAAGTCGCTGGATTGATGAAATATCTTTCGCATCCGCAGCGTCTTATTTTGCTATGTAAAATTGCCGAATCGCCAAAGACAGTCGGGGATCTTCAGGAACTTTGCGGAATGTCTCAGTCACTCACGTCGCAATTTCTGGCAAAGATGAAGGCCGAAGGACTGATTTCATCCCAAAAGGATGGCAAGTTTGTCACTTATCGGATTGAGGATGAGCGCATTCTAAAAATCATCAACTCTCTCAATAAAATATTTTGTTAGAAAAAGGGGGAATTATGCCTATGACCTTTCACCAGCTCTATGAGCATGAAACCAGTACTTACACCTATCTCTTAGCGGATCCCCAGACAAAGGAGGCTGTCCTTATTGATCCTGTCTTAGAAAAAGTCGACCGGGACCTAACTCTTATTCAGGAATACGGATACCATTTGAAATATGTCTTAGATACGCATATTCATGCCGATCATATTACAGGCGCAGGTGAAATCCGTAAAAGAACCGGGGCGAAATCGGCCGTGTCTGAAAAAGCAAATGTCGATTGTGTCGATTTAAAACTGAAAGATGAACAAGAATTGTCTTTTGGTAAATATACCATCAAAGCTCTGGAGACTCCGGGGCATACAGATAGCTGTATGAGTTATTACGTTGATGGCAAAATTTTTACCGGCGACACGCTTTTGATTCGTGGTACAGGACGAACAGATTTTCAACAGGGATCTTCTTCAAAGCTTTATGACAGCATCACCGGTAAGCTTTTTGCTTTACCGGAAAACACGATTGTGTATCCAGGCCATGACTATCGCGGGCAAACTTCTTCGAGTATTGAAATGGAAAAGAAACACAATCCTCGCGTGAGCGGAAAAACAAAGGAACAGTTTGTTCAAATTATGTCGGAGCTGAAGCTGACTCAGCCTAAGAAAATTCATGAGGCAGTTCCTGCTAACTTAAGTTGTGGGCTTGTTAAAAATGTGGATTCGCTGCGAGTAAGTACTGTTGATGGGGTTCGAGAAGTTCTGCCTGCTCAGGTTCAGGAAAACCTCACGCGAGTGGAGATTGTTGATGTGAGAACTCGAGAGGAATTTAATGGAGAACTAGGCCATATCGAAGGTGCCAAGCTTATAAGTCTTGGGCAGGAGCTTGAGAATTTTTTAGAACAAGCAGACAAAGGAAAAGAGATTGTTTTTGTTTGTCGTAGCGGCGGACGGTCTGGTCATGCGACACGGATAAGCCAGGACATGGGATTTACAAAAACGATGAATATGAAAGGCGGAATGATTGCTTGGATTGAGCAACGGCGGCCTTTGTCCCGATCCTGATTGGAGATTGGTATGGAATTTTTTAAGCCTCTCATCGGAGGAGTATTCATTGGAGTTGCTGTGACGCTGATGCTGCTCTTCAACGGTCGCGTTACCGGCATTAGCGGAATTATCAACAGCGCCGTCGTAACCCGACAAAAGGACTCCTGGTGGCGGTGGTCTTTTCTTGGAGGGCTTATTGCTGGAGGGCTGATTTTAGCAATGGTAAATCCTGGAATTTTTTTAAGCACCACGGGCAGTAGCAATCTTGAGATTGGTATTGCTGGTCTGCTTGTTGGGTTTGGCACAGTGATGGGAAGCGGCTGCACTAGTGGACACGGAGTTTGTGGCATCAGTCGTTTTTCAAGACGCTCCATTTTTGCAACCGTCGCGTTCATTGTGAGCGGGGTTTTGGTCGTTACATTCCTCAAAGGGATTCTTTAGGAGTTTTTATGCGACGATCTTTGATTTCTTTCTTGGTTGGAATTCTCTTTGCATTGGGTCTTGGCTTTGGAGGCATGACCCAACCCCAAAAGATCATTTCTTTTTTAAATTTATCGGCCTGGGATCCTTCGCTCATTTTTGTGATGGTAGGAGCGATTGGGGTTCACGCGATTCTTTATCCTCTTATAAGAAAAAGAAAGTCTCCGCTATTCGAGGCTCAGTTTCACGTTCCTGAAAGAAACGATCTGACTCCGAGTCTCATCATTGGTTCCGCTATTTTCGGGATTGGCTGGGGTCTGGCGGGGTATTGTCCAGGGCCGGCGATTGTGTCTCTAGTTTCGGGTCAATCTGCCGTGATTCTCTTTGTGGGTATGATGCTTTTAGGTATGGCGATGTATCGTTTGGTGGAAAGGCATTTTTCTTCCTCTAAGTAAGGGAGGCTTATGGTGTTCCTAGGTTATGTGAGTAGTGTGTTTATGGGCATGGTTCTTGGGTTGATTGGTGGCGGAGGTTCCATATTAACAGTGCCTATTCTGGTTTATCTTTTTGCCCAGCCGCCAGCTATTGCCACGGGGAGTTCCCTTTTTGTTGTCGGTATGACAGCCCTGGCGGGAGCCACGAAATTCATCCAGGGAGGCAAAGTAAGAGTCACAGAAAGTCTTTTTTTCGCCCTTCCAAGCGTCGTTGGCGTTTTAAGTGCGAGAAGAATTTTAGTGCCACTCATTCCGCAGAGTATTTCCATTTATAAAGAGATTGTACTTAGTAAAGATATTCTGTTGATGGCGCTTTTCGCAGCATTGATGTTAGTGGCTTCAATAAAGATGTTGAAATCTTCCTCGCAAGCATCTTTTGAAAATGCAAAATCAAGTAGCGTCCTCTTATCACTGCAAGGACTTTTAGTGGGTTTAGTCACAGGCTTTATTGGCGCTGGAGGCGGCTTTCTGATTGTCCCGGCCTTGATCTTTATTCTAGGATTTAAAATGCAGGAAGCCGTGGGTACGTCGTTAATTATTATCGCCATCAATTCTTTTGTGGGGTTATTGGCTTCCCTTGGAGCTGCCGATAGTTTGCGATGGGATATTTTGTTGCCGATCACGGGCCTATCTATCGGCGGAATGTTATTGGGAAATCGCTTTCAAGGAAAGTTTTCTGACCACCAACTCAAAAAGTCTTTTGGCGTCTTTGTTTTGGTTATCGGTTCTTTCATCTTGGCCGATCAGATCTTTAATACGATCTCCTGATTGCTAAATACAACGGCACGAGATTGGCAGTGCGGGTTTGCCACGGAAAGTCTCCACGGCTTCGTCAGAGAATTCTTGGGCGAAGCTAAAAACCGGTCCTATCATCAGAGCAAAAATAAAAACAAGCTTTTTCATCGTTCCCCCTTTATACTCAAGTATAAGCCTATGCCGACGATTCGTTTTAAGAAAAATAAGCCACCAATTGAGGTTCCTGTCGGAGCTATCCTCATGCGTTCTTTGCTAGATGCTGGTCTTCCGGTGGCGTCTTCGTGTAATTCCGATGGCGTCTGTGCCAAATGTGGGATTCGCATTGTCGAGGGTATGGAGAATTTGTCAGAGCCCAATGCCACGGAATTATTTCTCAAAGAAAAGAACGGGATTCGCGATGGCTTTCGGATTAGCTGTCAGACGCGGGTACTTGGGGATATCGTTGTGGATGCTGGGTATTGGTAGAGCTGGCCTAGCACAAAGGATTGTTTGTGGGTGTGTTTCCCACTCCCGTTCGACAAGAATTCCTATGGCCCTTATCCTTAGATGAGTGATTCACATCTAAAGAGAACTGGAGCAAGCATCGCATGAGTAAAACAGCTGCCACTTCAAAGGTCTCAAAGAAGAATCAAACTACCATTCCAGCCCGCGTCCGAAGGGCCCTCAAAATCGCAAAAGGGGATACGCTTCTTTGGACGATCGAGGGCGATAAAGTTTCTATCCAGGTTGTGAGCAAAGTAAAAGTCGATTGGTCGAAGACCTCGGAGCTTTCTCTGCTCGAGTGGAGCCCCGCTGAGGAAGAGGCGGCGCCTTAGGGAAATATCTATCCCGCGATTTTACTGAGCAGAGCACTCAAGGTAGAAAGCCGTGGATCAAAGTTTTTCCCTTCCATAAGGTCATACAAAGTACGACGGCCGATCCCAGTTTGTTTTGCCAGATCTGTTTTCGACAAAGTTCTTAAATGAGAAATCAATACATCTTGAAAAGTCTGAACGTCATTTTTTAATAAGCAATCAACTAAAACTTGCGCGACAAGTTTTTTATCTAAGAGCAAAGAAGTATTTGGTTTAAACTCCTTTAAGGACTTTTTGGAGAAGGCCTTTGGCTTTTTTGATGTCTTTGCTTTGTCCATTTTTGTTTCCTCCTACAAGGATTATCACCAGAGTATTTTCAATGAGGGCGGTGTAAATTCGCATGCCCGATGTCCATTTAAGTTCTATCAAGCCGTCAAAGCGATTTACAAATCCCCAATGTCCTTCGTTTTGCAGTCTTTCAAAACGGGCTGTAACTATTAATTGGGTTTTTAAGTTTTGATTCTGAAGCCAGCTCCGAAAATCTTCTGTTTCAAGAAGACGATAAATCATTTACATTTCCCCATTGTGCGGAATTCCGCACGGTTTGTCAAGGTTGTTTTGTTGCACGGGGCTTATGCAAGAACAAGAGCTGCCTATAAAAGAATAGAGTTGGAGATAAAAGCTAAATTAGGTCGATTTTCGAACTATACGTCCGGTTCATCCGGGCGGCGGTTCGCTGAGCGAACCACTCGTAATTTTTGGGAAATTTCGGCTTTAAGAGAGCCATCTTATGACACCCTGTAAAGTTCTAATACACTCTTACTGCCTCTAAATCGAGAGTGACTCGCGGAGGACTGGAATAGTTCTCGCATTGTCATTCAAGTATGCGAATTTTATTTTTTACTTTATTAACTTTGACTCTCTCCCTCCACGCCCTTGCTCAGCCCAAGTGCGAAGCGATATTTCACGCTCTTTCTTTGGAAAGGCCGGTGGAGAGACCCGTATCGAACTCACCAAAGGGCGAACCGGGAACTAAGCTGACCGCCAAAAACCTGAAGCGTGAGGCTGAGATTTTTGAATGGTATATCGATAGCATTGGTCAGAATCACCTCCCACAAGCACTCGATATTTATAAGGGAAGTAGTTTCCGTCAAATCAATGGAATTCTCCGTGCTGAAAATCCTGACTTCACTAAAACCTCCGCGGAAGCGTTGGAGGCGGAATATCAAAAGATCGATGAAGCCACTCGGAGGAATAAAAAATTTGATCGCGATGGAAAAAAAGAACGCCGCATTTATTTTCTGCAAAATGCGTTTACTATTGAGCGAGAAATTTTTCCTTTAGGTTATAAACTTGATAAGGGAATAGTTTTGTATCGGGCTGTGGCATTTCAAGCAGAACAAATTCCCAATGCCGGAGAGATTTTTTACGATCATGCGTTTATGTCGACGTCGGTTAAATATGCTGATCAAAATTTTTCCGGCGATACGGCGCGCTTGCAACAAATGAGTCAATACCTCGAAGTTGAATTTAGAATTACCAATCGAGGTTTCCAAGGAAATGTTCTTCCAGGCGTGGGCAAAGAGCATGAAATCATCCTCCCACGAAATGCGCCGCTGAGAATTGTCTCTGTTAAGAAGAGAGGCCAGCACGTCCTTGTCGAAGCTGATTTAGTTGATCCGTCTGATTTGTGAAAAGAAGACAGGTGCTATCATTGAGAGAGCACCTGGTAAGAATTCTTAGAAGCGGTTCTTAGTCATGTATTTCATGAAGTAAGGTTTGCGCTTCTCGTCTTGAGAAGTTTTCATTTCGTCGTCGAGAAGTCCTTTGAACTCTGCTGTTGGTGTGACGATCAGACCGAGTTCGGTGTAGTTGCCACGAGCGGCTTCACAACCGTAACCCATGCCAAGGCGAACTTGAACTTTGCCATCGGCTTGGTAGTCGTAAATAGCGAAATGAGACATGAAATCGTTGATGTCTTGGCTGACGGCGATGTCGCAGTCATTCATTTTATCGTACATCAACTTGTGAACAGCTTTGATGTCTTTTGCGGATTGTAAGGCTTTGCCGAGACGCTTCTGCAAGAACTTGTCGCTCTTCATCGCGCGAGCCAGGCTGCCGTTGTCGACGATTTTCAACAATGAAACGGGGAGAGCCGTGATCGTGTTGCTATTTTTGTCTGAAACTTTTGTGTCGTTCGTATTTACAGCAGTCATATATTGGCTTGCCCAAGGATGAGCGGCGCCTTCTGCGTAACCGGAAGTTGAAGACATGAACGATGCATAAGGTCCTACCAACGATTTCACAGAAGACATCATTTCGTAGTTATCGACGAGATATTCTTCAGTCGGTCCGTTTCCACTGCTTCCCATACAAGTGCTATAGAGGTCCGTGCGAACATCAAAGACGCGGACGTGCTCGCCATTATTCATGCGATACAGGCTGCCGTAGCGTACTTGATAATTTGTATTTCCAGCGTTGATGGACTTCACTCCGATGTCACGAACCGCTTTAGAGAAATCGAGAAGATTCGTGTCTGTTGTCATGAATGCTGCGCTATTGAGATTATTGAAAGTCAGCGTGATTGGAGTGTTGTGTTTGTCTCCGATCTTGCAGGCAATATCATAGCCGACGCCGGCTTTGATGTATTCAACAGCCTTCGGCAGATCCACTTGGATTTCGCTGCCTGCACCGGCAACTCCGCGAGTTGGAACAGCGGGAACATCCGCCACATTTGTACTAGTTCCGCTTGAAGCACAAGCGGTTGTTATAAGTAATGCCATCATTAGCATGTTTTTATTCATAGAATCCCTCCATGAGAAAATGCTAATGAGTTTTTATTTGGAAAGCTCGCGAAATTTATGAACGACGCAACGGGATAGCTTTCGGTTGTCCCGTTTTAGCTATTTATTAGGATTTAAATTTATTTTAGCTGAATCTAAAAATATCCAGGCAAATTCCGAGAACTTCTTCAGATGGAGAGGGCTCGATCACTACAAGCGAGTAAAAGTCGGGCTTACCAGAATTTAAAGAAGCCCAAGAATTTTTGCCACCAACCTTGGCTCGAAGCATTCGGCTGAGCGGCTTTAGGCAATGTAGAAATGGGAACATCTTTTTTCGCTGCTTCAAGGCCAGCAGTATCGTTGATATCAACATTTGCTGGTTTCATCGTACGCACCACGGTTTTAGATCCACACATTTTGAATATCGCACTGAAACGAGTTTGCATGCGATCGGTCAGTGCTTTGAAGCTTCCGTCTTTATTACCTTCACAGTCTTGCTTTTTAGAATCACAGTAAGTGCCTAAGAAGTTTTTGTAAGTATTCTCTAACATTTCAGAATTTTGACGTAAAAGGGATGCGCGACGAGCACGGTCTCCCGATTCGTCAACTTTTCCGCCCAAATTGGCCATATTTAAGCAACTGCGAATGTGTGCCTCGTAATCAGTACGCGTCTGACAGAGTTCAGCGCAGTTTTCTCTGGCTTCGTCCGGTGTACCGCACTTGCAATCCTTTTTAGAAATGGCATTTTGGGCGTCTTTCAACTCTGGGCTGTCTTCACATTTATTGCCTTTTTTACGGTCTGAACCTGCTAAATCTCTTGCGGCTTCACGTCCTGCTGCCTCGGCGTCTTTTGTTATAATGTAAGCATTGCGGATAAACGCTGATCGTGCGTTATTCAGTTGCATTTCTACGTTGGCCCACTCGCCGTACATACGATCAAAGGTACTGCATAGGTCTTGGGCGCGAATAGCGCTCTCAGGACCACCCTCTTTAATGACAGGCATGATTGCTTTGAGGTACGCGATTTCTTTTTGTAGTTGTCGAACTTCGCCTGCGCATATGTTTTGCGAAGAGCTGGAACTAGCATGATCCAATCTCGCTTCGGCTTTTTTGAGTTCGCTTTGCTTTATAATGAGCTGCTTATCTATTTCTTCTGCAGAAGTTGTCGGATTGAATCGCGCCAGCCATTCCATTGCACCCAATTGCAGTGCCATTTTCTTCTCAATTTCTGCCGCTTTATCGGTGTAAAACTCTAAATTCTTCCAAGCTTCTGGTGCGCGCTCAGAAATTGCTTTTTGAACCTCAGGAGTAAGTTCGCCAATCAGTTCATAATAGGCTTTCCTTGCGAGAGGAGCACCTACGTCTGTAATAAAATGTGTGACCAAGTTGACACCCAAAGTTCCAACTGCCGCGCCTACTCCCAAAGCAGCACCCATTTTAAGGGCATTGCCCTTATCTCTGGCTGTAGCATTGATGTCTCTGGCTGTTGAATTGAGGCTGTTGAGAGTACCATTAATATTACCAGCCTGATCAATGGCACGATTGGCAGTCCCATTGAATGTGTTGACACCACTAGTAAATGAATTCACTCCGTTAGCTACCGTACCGTTAATTTTACCCACTTCTGAGCTGAGGCCGTTTACAGAGTTCACACCGGGGGCCCAAACATCTCGGATAACACTCAGAACATCTGCATAAGTAAAGGCATGCGCTGTCGGTACCAACAACTGATACACTTGAGCAAACATGCTGCCTGGTTGCGCGAAGTTTGCGGTGTTTCTTTCAGCACCAATCTCATCACGTTGCAGAAGTTCTGCTTCGAAATAAGTTGGCATCATGTAGGGAATGCGAATTGTTACTAATGAATATTTGAGAACCTTGCCTTGCTTCGAAACAAAGAGTTTCAGGTAGCGTGTGTGTTCAACCAGTTCTGCTTCGTAAGCTTTGTAGCTGCCACGATCTTCGAATTTCCACTTCTTAATACCTGTTAAATCTGCAACACGCTTTGCAACGTCGGGGACGGGGGACTTATCATCGCGCAGTTGGATTTCAGTTGAGGTCATTGTCGCTACAGGGACTTGCTCGTCACCCATCATCACGAAACGCTGACGATATTGGGTTGTCGACTTTTCGCCATTGGATTCGTTAACTAGTTTTTTGCCCACAGCCCAACGTGAAAGAAAGAAATACGGATCGGCCTTCTTGGCTTTTTGGCCAAAGGCTGTCGTGGAAAATAACAATAGAAAAGCCAGAAGTATTTTTTCCATAGATCTGTGTGTATGATCGGCAGGGCAAGCTGAACACTTAACGAATCCAGACCGCTTTCACGATGTTGGTCGGGTCCAGCTTAGTAATAGGGCGTAGTCCCTATACGCCCATAGATAAAACCAATTGGACGAGGCCGACGAAGCGGCGCATTGTAGAGCTTTAAGCAGTGTTTCCATTCGGAATAATGGTGTCATTGCTTCATGAAGTTGTTAGGTTTGAAGCCCCACTTCGAGAGGTAGTTCTATGGATCAAAAAGTTGAAAATTTAATCATTATCGGATCAGGCCCTGCAGGGCTCACTTCGGCGATTTACAGCGCCCGCGCTCGTTTGGAGCCGCTCATGATCGAAGGCGAAGAAGCCGGCGGTCAGTTGATGATCACGACAGAAGTTGAAAACTATCCCGGTTTTGAACATGGAATTACCGGTCCTGAGTTGATCGCGGTTATGCGAAAACAAGCCGAGAGATTCGGAACTCGTTTTATTACTCGTAACGTAACCAAGGTGGATTTCTCGCAACGCCCCTTCAAAGTTTGGGTTGGTGATAAGTTGCATTTAGCAAAATCAATTATTGTTTCTACGGGTGCAAGTGCGCAGCTCTTGGGGCTTCCTTCCGAGAAACAATACATGAGCCGTGGCGTTTCTGCGTGCGCGACTTGCGATGGTGCCTTCTTCCGCGAGATGGAAGTCGGCGTTGTTGGTGGTGGGGATACGGCGATGGAAGAAGCTCAGTTCCTGACTCGATTTGCGAAGAAAGTTTACGTGATTCATCGTCGCGATCATTTCCGCGCTTCAAAAATCATGGCGGAAAGAACTATGAAGAATCCAAAAATCGAAGTTTTGTGGAACCGTGAAGTGGCTGAAGTTTTGGGTGATGGTAAAAATGTGACCGGTGTGAAGTTGAAAAGCACCGTGGATGGCTCGACCAAAGACCTGGCGATGCAGGGACTTTTCATAGCGATCGGCCACAAGCCGACGACAGCCCTATTCAAAGGTCTATTGGATATGAATGAAACAGGGTACTTAGTGACCAAAGACGGTTCAACGTATACAAATATTGAAGGTGTCTTTGCTGCCGGCGACGTGCAAGATCACGTTTATCGCCAAGCGATTACGGCGGCAGGAACCGGATGTATGGCAGCCATTGACTGTGAGAGATGGTTGGAGTCACAAGCTCACGGATAGACTGGGATTATGGCAAACAAAAAGATCAATACGAAGGACCTCGTTAATAAAATCGAAAAAGTCACCAAGGCTCGCATTGCAAGTCAGCCGGTGGTGTCTTTAGCAGATTTCAGAGATGCTGCTAAAAAAGAAGAGCCTCGTGTGATCTTAGTTATCGAAGATGATGAAACAATGCGCATGGCCCTCAAGCGTATTTTTGAGGCTGAGGGCTATGTCACTAAACTCGCCGCTGATGCCACTGCACTTTCAGAAGTATTGGATGATACACCGATCGATTTGATCTTGATGGACGTGGGTCTTCCTTGGGTGAATGGCTTTGAGCTCGCACAGCTGTTGAAAGAAAACAAAGATCTTAAAGGCATCCCGCTGGTCTTCGTTTCTGGTAAAGCCAGCGATGAAGACATGAAACAAGCTTTCGAAATCGGTGCAGATGATTATATCCGCAAACCTTTCGATGTCGAAAAGCTGCGTAAAACGGTTCGCACTCTTTTAAAACTTAACGAGTAAAATTAGTTTCCAATAAACATCGAGTTGATGCAGTTGTGATTGATGGTCGGCGCTGAAAATGCCGTCGTTCCAACACGCGTAAGTGTTTTCGCTGTGGAATCATATGTGAACTTCTCAATGGAGTTCGCAAACCCCGTCGTGCCGTTGGCGATATAAATATATCCAGTCGTGCTATCGTATGCCATTGCCGTCGGTCCATTGAGGACCGCTGTATTGCTATAAGCTGCCGCACCCGCTGCGGTGATCGTATGAGCAGACTCATCCACGCTGTACTGCCATACCTGATTATTGGCAGCCGTTGAACTCGAATAAGCTACTAGAAGATGTTTCAAGTCTGGAAGATAGATCATCGCCGTCGGATAATGAGCAGTTGTAGGCGCCGCAACTCCATTATAACAAGTCGAAGCCGCAGCAGTAGATCCCGTCGTCATGGCGATACGATTGTTCGTGGAAGCACCTGTGAATGAGTGGGCATATAAGATGTCGCCAGCACCTGTAAATGCGGTTGCTGTAATTGCATTCGTCGTAGTGGCGCAAGTTCCAGTTGGCGCGCTTAAGAAGGCTGTTGCCGAATTCGGCAGCCGAGCTTTATTCGAAGCAAAACGCTCGACAGCACTGGATTTACTGACGAGAAAACTACCGTCACTTCCGATTGTCAGTGTTCTTACGACCGTGGCTAGAGCTGTCGAGTTGATGAGAAAATTTGTAGTAAGGCCCGAGTCTTTGTTCAAGATTTCGATACGACGACCACCGGTATTTTCGATAAGCACATACATATTCTCATCATCGTATGGAGCAATAGCTACCGGAGTATCCGTTAAGGCGGAAGTATAATCTGCAATTGTTTTATCAACGACACCAGTCGTGAGGTTAATACGAGAAATCGTTTTTGAAGCCGTCGAAGCGGTAAGACCCGTTGGCGCAAAACAACCACCACTCTCAATATAGAGATAACGATCGGTAGTTGCGTCTGTTTCGCCAACTTTCTTTGCCTGACAGCCAAGACTCAATGTGAACACCGAAGCGAGTAGCAAAGCAAAGATGGTGAGCACTTTCGATGTCATGCAAGCCTCCAACGACTTACTAAACAAATCGGTGCTCGTTAAAAAATCTTTACAAAAGAGCATTCGTTGTCTCAGGAGCAGATGAAATTCAGACCTTGTCTTGAGGAGCCTTTGATTAGAACAGGACTTTGGTTTTATCCGGCGTTCTTCTTCGCACGGGCCTGTTGTGTCACGTAATCGTGAATCAGTTTTCCGAGCTTCGAGGCCGTGTCATCATCTTGCTCGATGAAAATCAAACGTCGAGGATCTTCGATGTCGCCAATGATTTTACCAGTAAGGTGAACGCGATTTTTGCGTGGATCCTTTTCAAACTTATTCACGAAAATCATTTCAAAAGGGCGGTGAAAAAAGTCGCGAGGAATTTCATCTTCCAGCAGAGTACCGGTCAGAGAAATATTTTTTGAATGTGTGCGGAACGACGTTCCTTTTTTAGTTAATAAGATGGCTTCTATTTTAAAATCATGACGAGCAGAATGACGACGGTCCTTCGGAGATCCCAATGTCGCCTTGCTGACAACGATATCCATCGATGGCTTTTCTGGAAGGCCTGACAGAGTTAAGTCATCGCCATTGATTTCGTTGTAGTAGTAACCGTAATCCATTTTGCGGATGTCTTCGGGATCCACAACCTTCGTGTAATACAGATTGCTGTCTTCGCGTATAGCTTGAGTTTTGTCTTCGTCCAGAGCTCGGGTGTTGACAGTATTTTCTGCGACCTTTTGTTTCTCACGTTGAATGAGAGGCTCCGGTGGTTGCGTGCGAACGAAATACTTTTGATTGCTTGAAAGGAACTGAGCCAGCGGTTGCCACTCTGTCCAGCCGGGAGTCCAAATATGATATTGGTGAAGATTGCGAATCTTGAACGTCAGAATCATCATCTGAGTCTGGACTACCGACATCGGTTTTGTTTTCTTATTGGCAGCTGCATCGAAAATAACCCACACTTTGCCTTCTGTTTTCATATTCCCCTCGGATAAGAAAAAACCCAGACCTTCTGCTTATCGGTCTGGGTTTATTGAATATGTAGGGCGTTCAGAAGTTTTTTTAAACTGGCAAACTTTTAGACACGGATACAAGCAGCCACGTGCTGAGGGCGTTTTTCCTCGAGAGGAGGAACCACCTTCTTGCACTCCTCAATGGCCATAGGGCAGCGAGGGTGGAAGTGGCAGCCGACAGGAGGGTTGATCGGGCTTGGCACGTCTCCTGTTAAAATAATACGATCTTCTTTGCGGCGAGGATCTGGAATAGGAATCGCCGAAAGCAGGGCGCGTGTGTAAGGGTGCTTTGGATACGTGTAGAGTTCATCGGCCTCGGATTGCTCGACGATTTTACCTAAGTACATCACAGCGACTTGAGTTGAAACGTGCTCAACGACTTTCAAATCATGGGCAATAAACACGTAAGTAAGTCCCAGCTTCTTTTGCAGTTCCATCAAGAGGTTCAACACCTGAGCTTGAATGGATACGTCCAAAGCAGAAACGGGCTCGTCACAAATGATGATTTCAGGATTCACTGCCAAAGCGCGCGCGATACCGACACGCTGACGTTGACCACCCGAGAATTCATGCGGATAGCGATTCAAAGCTTCGGGGCGAAGACCCACAAGACTTGCCAATTCCAAAACGCGGGCTTTGCGGGCTTTCTCGTCTGGGAAAAGATTATGAATGATGAGAGGCTCTTCGAGGATCGCACCGATCGTCATGCGCGGATTCAAACTCGCATAAGGATCTTGGAAGATGATCTGCATTTTTTTGCGGATTTCACGAAGCTCATCGCCTTCGATGGTCGTGATGTCTTTGCCGTTAAACTTAATGGTGCCGGAAGTAGGATCCAAAAGACGAATCAAACAACGGCCAAGAGTGGACTTACCGCAACCAGATTCACCCACAAGCCCAAGTGTTTCGCCTTTTTTAAGTTTGAAGCTGACACCGGAGACGGCTTTAACGCTGGCTACTTCACGATTGAGGATGCCCCCATGAATCGGGAAGGTCTTAAACAGATTTTCAACTTCGAGAAGATATTGGCTCATGCTTTCACCTCCGCAACAGGATGGTAGCAGGCTGCGTACTGAGTTCCGCCTTTACTCTCAAGTTTTGGTTCAACTTGACGGCAGTCGTTCTGCACATTCGGGCAGCGATCTTGGAAACGGCAACCCTGAGGCAATTTCAACAAACTTGGAACCATGCCTTTGATAGTCTTAAGCTCTTCGAGTTTATGACCTGTTTCAAAGTGCGGAATAGAATCAAGCAAACCGCGCGTGTAAGGATGCTTCGGGCGATAGAAGATATCTTCGACAGTGCCGTACTCGACTACTTTACCCGCGTACATCACCACGACCTCTTGGCACATCTCTGCAACAACGCCGAGGTCATGAGTAATCAAGATCATGCCGGCGCCGAAATCTTTTTGCAGATTGCGCATCAGATCCAAGATCTGAGCTTGGATCGTTACGTCCAAAGCCGTTGTCGGTTCGTCAGCGATCAAGAGTTGCGGATTACAGCTGATCGCCATCGCGATCATCACACGTTGGCGCATACCACCTGAAAGCTGATGTGGATACTCGTCGTAACGTTTTTCTGGTGCAGGAATGCCGACCTTGTGAAGCATTTCAATCGCACGAGCCTTGACCTCTGCCTTTGTCAATTTTGGATAGTGAATGGCGATGGATTCGGCAATTTGGTTTCCGCAAGTGTAAACAGGATTGAGCGAAGTCATGGGCTCTTGGAAGATCATGGCGATCTCGTTGCCACGAATTCCACGCATGGCTTCGTCGGAGGTCTTTAAAAGATCCTTGCCACGATAGAGAATTTGTCCCGATTCAATCTTTCCAGGTGCTTGAATGAGCTTCATGATGGAGAGCGAAGTCACGGACTTGCCGCAACCAGATTCGCCAACGATTCCAAGCGTTTGGCCTTTTTTAACGGTGAAGCTCACATCATCAACGGCAAAGAAAGTGCCATCGTCGGTGTTGAATCTCGTCTTCAAATTTTTAACTTCTAAGAGGGTTTCGCTCACAGTCCGTTTTCTCCACTAGGTTTCGGAAAATAGGGCCCATTTCTTATACAAGGCATGAAGCCTGGCATCAACGATTAATCAGTTCGAGAACCAGATTATGGAGCCCAGCATAGTCTTTGAGAGTCGCCACAGGATCGTATTTTTGCAAAATTTCTAGCTTCGAGTAACCAAACTCCACCGCAATGGCTCCGACACCGGCCGCTTGAGCCGCCTTCATGTCAGGCAAACCATCACCAATCATGAAGGTCGTTGCGGCAGAACGACCCGCGCGCTTCATCATTTCTTGCAGAGGCAGTGGATGGGGCTTTCGTTCTGGCAAAGTATCAGCACCAAAAACTCCCACCCACGGGATCGCATCAAGGCCTAAGTGGCGAATGATTTTCTTGGCCGGATCTTCGTTTTTGTTTGTTACAACGCCTTTAGGGCCCGGGTATTTATTGAGGAAACTCACCGCGCCGGGAAAAGGTTGGGTGGTATTATACATTTCTTCTTCATAGGTTTGCAGAAAGCGATCATGGATGTGTTGGCATTTTTCCGGTGAGCTGTCTTTGTGCTCTGGAAAAAAGTCCGCGATCAGTTTTCGCAAGCCTTCCCCAATATGGGCCACCACCACTTCGTGAGGTAAAGAAGGTTTACCATAAAAATTCAAAGTTTTGTTGAGAGCCGAGGTGATGTCTTCAGCGGAATCAATCAAAGTTCCATCGAGGTCGAAAATAAGCAGTGGCCAAGTCATGAGCCACTTTAGTTCATCTTGAGGGCTTTTTCAATTTTTGCTTTGATGATTGCGGCTTCTTCAGGGGTTGGCTGCTCGCCATATTTTTCTACAAATTCGGCAATAGAGGCTGCGTAAGCCTTATCGAACTCTTCTTTTTTGATTTTCGGGACGGCGGTACCAATGTACTCACGTTGTTCGCGCAACTCTGTAACTACTTGTTGAGTTGTTTCTTCGATCTGCTTTTGCCTTTGCTCGTAGGCACTCACCACATTAAAACTAAAAAGAATCGCGAAAAATGCCGGCGCGTAGACTTTGCGGAAAGTGTTATAGGCGTCCACTTTGTTTTGATGTCTCAAAGCCACGCGGACTTCTTCTGCGTGAGCATCAAAACCATCGCGAATAATTTTAAACATCAGCTCATTAGAAATTTCTGAGTTGCGCAGTTGGGGGAGCCTGAAAGGAAACGACATCAATTGGGCTATACGTGATTTTTGGAAAGTCCAAATTTTATCAACGATTTTTCTGAGCATGCTGATTTGTTGAGGATTTTGAACATCGCCCCAAGTACGAAGCATACCCTGGGTCAGAAGCTGCTCTTTAATGATGAGGATCGTGGAGTCTTCCAAGCGCTCATCTGCAGATTTCTTAATCCAGCGAGAGAGGCTCGTTGAAGTCCCGAACAAAGCCGCACTCAGCTCGATGGTATATCTTTCAAGAGCTTTCTCGGAAGGAAAGCTGCGAACTTCGATCTCTTGCAAGAGCTTGCGGATTTTTCTTTTGCGCATCCAAGAAAGATTCTGGGTGTGTTCCTCGAGCGTTTTATCTCCGAGCAGAAAATGAAGGTTGTCGCGATCAATTTGTTCAAGAACGTCCATCACGGTTGGCTGGAAAAGAGCATCGCAGCGATAGGTACGAGCCTCGGCAGTCCAAACCGAACCGAGGCTGAAGAGAATTGCTAAAATAAGGCTGCGAAGACGAAGGGTCATTTAAATCCTTAGTTCAAAGCTGCAGAAGCCGTACGCAAAGATTCACGTGTGTGCTTGATCTGCTTCAAGACTTCCTTGGCCTCAGAGCCCTGGAAGCCGGAAACGATCGCAGCTACGTTACTTGCGCTCATGAGAATTGCGCCCGTATTGCCAACGAGAGCCGACGAGTCGCGAAGAATTCCGTAAGTCAGTAACATGGAACCAACCAACTGAGTTCCCTGTGACGCCAGTCTATTGCGTGAAACCTCAGACTCTTGATCTTTGTAAGATGCCAAAGCTTCTAGAGTGTTTTGCAATCTCAGGCCCACTTGGACTAAAGCATCTCTTTGATTCAAATCTTTTGTTTGCGCCAATGCCGCTTTTACATCGTTTTGTGCGGCAACGATTTTAGAATTCACTTCAGTCACATCAACTTTCGGTTTCAACACTTGGCTGGTCAAGCCTGCACCTAAGGAACTCAAAGTAGCGCCCACAGAAACGACCCCGAGAGCCATGGCACCAAGGCCTGCGCCTTCAGTTTTCAATTTCGAAGTCCAGAAAGCAGATGCGGTCAGGGCAAGGCCCGCAACAGCTGCCGTAACTGCAGCCGCGTTTTTAATTCCGCCGCGACTGTCTCTTTTTTCAATGGCTGCCTGAGCCTCACCCAGTGCTTGATCTAAAGTAAGGATTTGAGTGTTCAAAGCTTTCAGGTTGCTTTGAGCAGCGGCGATGGCTTGGTCACCGATATTTGCAGTACGATCTTGTTGAGCAAAACCGACGCTTTGGAGAGACATCAAGCCAGCTAGAGTCAGGGAAATAGCCTTTGTTTTCATGAGGGCTCCTTATAGGGAAATTGAAAAGTTTTTGTACGCAGGTTTCTTAAGCGAGACTCATACCAACTGGCCCCCTCTTAAAATCGATTTGGCAGGCTTTGTCTGTCGAAGGTTTTTCAAGGGGTCGCAGGTTGTCACATTCAATAAATACGTGTATTTAGGTCCCATGCGAACACAGAGTCCCGCCAGCCAAAATTACATCGAATCGATGCTAAAGCCAGAGTCCTCCAGCAAGGTGAAATCCCGCCTGTTTGCCGAGGAGCTGGGGCTTGGAAAAATCAGTTTATCGCCCTCTGAAGGAACACTGCTTTCGTTTTTGATTCAGCAGCACGAGTGCCGCAAGTTTGTGGAGATCGGAACTCTGACGGGCCTTTCTGCCCAGTATATTTTAGAAGGCATGAACAATGAAGGCAAGTTGTGGTCGCTTGAAAAAACCGAGTTGCACGCTGAGAAAGCGCGTGAGGCTTTAACTGGTCATCCTGCTAGCGGCAAAATTAATTTTGTTGTTGGCGATGCGCGAGTGACTTTAGAAACTTTGGCCGCTGAGGGGCCCTTTGATGGCGTCTTTATCGATGGCAACAAAGCCGCTTACGGAGATTATTTGGCATGGGCCGAAAAGAATGTCCGTCGCGGTGGTCTTATCATTGCCGACAATGTTTTTTTAAGCGGCGCTGTTTGGGGAGAAACCACCACTCAGAAATTCAATGAAAAACAAATTCGTGTGATGCGGGAATTTAATCTTCGACTGGCAGATCCCGCCCTCTATCGTGGTGTGATTATTCCGACAGGCGAAGGTTTGAACGTCGCTGTAAAGTTATTTTAAAAATTCAAGTGCCCAAGCCCATACAGGAACAGTGGCCAAAGAAAGCGGAATGCCAATTCCAACCATCAAATGGGCGAGCTCAATGTCCAAATCATATTCGACAGCGATAATTCCCGCTGTAATCATCGGTGCCATGGCGGATTCTACCAAGGTGTACAAGACTGTTTCGCCTTTCAGCTGAAAAATCCCCGCATAGACGGCGACGCATATCAGAGGCATCAAAAACATTTTGAATCCTAAGCCCCAGCACAGAGCCTTGAAATTGTTTTTAATTTTCTCAGGGTGAAAATGCAGCTGCATCCCGACGGCCACCAAGGCGAGTGGGACCAGCGTATTTCCTAAACGATCTAAAATCTGAAAAGTCTGTGGCGAAAAAGAGATCGCGCGCATTGGAAAAGCTATCAGTAAAGAAAGAAAAGGCGGAAACGCAAAGACCTTTTTCAGAAGAGCTCCTGGATGGATGGACCCACCTGAGTAATAAGCGGCCGTCGCAACACCGAGACTTCCGGCAATCAGAAAACTTCCCGGTTGATCGACGAGAATACCAATCGCCACAGCTCCGGCGCCATAGAAAGCTTCCAATAATGGAAAGCCGACGAACGAAGTATTTCCAAGAGAACCTGTCAGCGTCAAAGTGCCGATGGTTTTTTTGGGGAGTTGAGTATATTTGCCAACGGCATAGAAAAAGCCAAGACCCAGCAAATAGGTCAACCACGGCATCGAAACGGGGACTAGCAAATTGTCGCCTAAATTTAATCTATGAATTTGCGAAAGGGTCAGTGCGGGAAGCGAAACATAGATAACAAATCGGTTCAGTGCTAAGGCCGCATTCGACGGAAAGATTTTGTAGCGGCGAAAGAAAATTCCAAGTGCAAAGCAGACAAAGATAAGAACAAAACTGGACATACCTAAGCATCAAGGGGAGTGGAGATCTCTTGCAAGAACTTTTCTACTGCAGGAGCGTATTCTGCACGAAAATCCCGAAGACCTGTCAGGTGATCTGACTCTGGCAAGCTCAGTTTGCGCCAATCTAAGTTTTGATGAGGTTCAAAAATCGCATCGATATGATCGGGCGGAATCAATCGGTCTTTCCATCCACGAATAGATAGGATTTTAAAACCTGCCGGAAAATGCTGAAGATCGGTGTGGATATCTTGGTGTAAATGCGGACTCCATGCGTAGGATAGAAGCGGCGCTAAAAGATAGCGCAACGCCAGGATATTAATTTTCCAGTCGTAATGAGCCAGATTCGCGAAGGATTCGACAAACTTTCCGGAAGGACCACTATCAAAGATCGCGCCGGTAACATCGCTGCATTTACGACGAGCCAGAGCCTCAATGGCAGCGCCGCCTGGATTAGAAAAAGCAAAAACGATTTTCTTTCCGGGTATCAAGTTCAACATGTTTTCAATTTGGTCGGCGTAGACATGTTTCAAGCCAAATTTCAGTTGTGAACTGATAGGCAGCCTCAGAGTTTCTTTGATCTCTTTCCATTTTTTAATAGGTGTCGTAATACCTTGAGAGAAATCCAGAATGGCGGGAGTTTTTTGCAAGCTAAAGAGGACCGCGTTGTAGCCCAAGTCATTGATGAATTTTACATGGCGAGCGAGTTCACGTTGTTCAGAGCCGAAGAAGGGAACAAACAAAACGGTCTCTTCGTACTTTTTATTTCTCGATTTAAAAAGCCGACCCTCGTAAGGGAAAGAGACCGTTGTTGATTCCATAAATTCCTAATGCTTGTTCACAGGGTTCTTAGACGGCCACAGTTCAGTCCAGTGGTTGGCCGCTTTGCTTGCGTTCTGTGTTTGTTCCAGTGCGGATTCGCGAACAATCACTTGTTCCAACGCCGTTTCAGCTAATACCTTTCCGCAAGCTTCGACAACGCTGTCAGCGTCAATGCCATGGAAAGCATAAATTTCTGAAGGACGACCGCATTTAGAGTGTCTACGCACAGCACATGCTTCATGGCGCACGCCGATCACGGAACCGATGTTATCCAGCAAACCAGCTTCACCATCGTGCACGCTGACAGCTGGAACACGTTTGCCAGCCACAGTGATCAAATCACCGGTGCTGACTTCTTCGGATTTTCTCAAATACAAATCAGAGTTAATGCCAAGGCCGTGTTTCAAGTAAGCATAGTCATTTTCGTGAGCTTGGATACCAACCAAAAGATCTGATGAAGTCACCACGATCACATTGGCGTAGATACCATGACCCAACAATGTTTCAGAGGCCTTAATACCTTCGGTGACGAGTGAGCCCATAGCGAAGATATTCACCACGTTGTCACCAGGCTCGTAACCTGCGTAACCGCGGTAGTCGATCAAGTAGTAAGCGCCTTGAAGAACTTCTTCACGCACTTGTTTTAGGATGTGAGCTTCGTCCAAAGCCGTCACTTCTTCTTCGCTCACGCCACCCGCAACTGGGAATTCCGCGCGAGCGAGTTTTGAATTCATGTCGGCTTTAAAGCGCGCTTGTTTTTTTAAGTACGTCATCATGTCTTTTTGTTCCGCACCGCGGGTCACAAGTCTCAACAAGACGCCAGAGCGTCCCGCATTGTTGTTCAAAACATGACGTTTGATCGATTCGCACAAAATCCAATCCAACTCTTGGCAGAAGAACGGTTCCCAGGTGATTTGGTTTGGAATTTGAATGTCGGACTTCCAACCGTGCTGAGCGCCCTCTGGAGACAATGTCACGCCAGATGGAGTTCCCACGCAAATGAACGAACTCTTCCAGTACAAGTTATAGAAGTACTGATCGAGAGCGCGTTTGATAAAGAAGTCGTAAACAGTCATTAACGGGATCAATGGAATGCCGAGAGTGTCGCGCATGCGGCCGAAGGCGCCCACGCAAGACATCACATTCCCTTCGGCGATTTCAAATCGCAAGAAGCGATCCGAAACTTCTTCGCCAGGAATCAAATCTGGAAGTTTGTGATCTTTTACGCCCAATTCGGATTCCAAATCTTCAGTCACAACAGGAGCACCAAAGATTTTTCCGTCCATCGCAGGATTCAAGTTCGTAGAAGTTCCCACGTCGGGAGCCATCGAGATGAACAATTCACCCGGAAGTTTGAACGGTTTTTCTGTCGCTGTCAGAGCTTTTTGTTTTTCACCAAGCTTGTTTTCTTCTAGCGGCGTATTTGCAATACGCGTGAGCTTCGCTGTCAACTGACCGAGCATCCACTGAGTGTGTGGATAGCTTGTCATCTTCGTGTTGATATCGAGAGACTCGGGGATCTCGCCCCATTGACTGAGTTTCTCGAGGAAGAATTTTTGATTTTTATCTTTCAAAGCATGTTGAGCTTTGATGTCGTTCCAAAGTTTATCGCCACGCTCTTTCAAGTACTTCGCCTCTGGCGTACCAGCCACGAAACGCTCAAACAAGTTTTCGCCAGTGATGCCTTGCTTGTTTTTGAGTTCAACCAACTCATCTTCGGTCGGCAATTGGGAGTGGTTACCAGGTTGAGCTGCGCAACGCAGACCCCAGCCTTTCAAAGTGTGCGCGATGATGATTGTCGGACGACGAGTGGATTTTTTAGATTGCTCCATCGCTTCGGCTAAGAGAATCATATCGTGACCACCGAAATCGCGGATCGCTTCATACAATTCCTGATCAGTCACGCTGTCCAAGAATTTCTTCATATTTGAATGCTCTTTTGCGATCCCTTTTTTCAGCGCCTTCATGTCCTGCACGAGGAGCAAAGCTTGAAGTTCGTAGTCTTCGAGTTCTTTCTCGAGGAAGTTTTGGAAAGTCTCGCCGCCTGGTTTCTTGAAAAGATTCAGGCGTTTTTGACCGTGACGAACTTGAATGACTTCCCAACCATTGGCCGCCATTGTGCGCTCAACACGGTCTGCATCCGTTCCATTCATGATTTCAGGATTGGTAATACGTTGACCGTCCAAAGACTGACGATTGTAATCAAGGATCCAAGTCAATGAACCCAACTCACGCTCTGCAAAGTCCGGAACGGCTTCGTACATCGAACCTTCACGGAATTCAGAGTCACCGGTCAGCGCCCAGAAGTGAGCGTCTGGAACTTCGTAACCATGCTCACGCGCATAACGATAAGCCAAAGCCATGTAACCGGCTTCAACAGGTGGAATGCCTACAGTGCCAGATGGGAAGAAATTGTGATTATCAGAATCGTAAATCGAGTGATACGACTGGAACACAGGTTCGCCATGAGAGTATTTGCGCAGACCCATCATCGCTGTGTTGCACTCTTCGAGAGACAGTTTGTTCAAATCTTGTTTCAGGAAAAGATCGAGAAGATAGTTGTAAGAGTGATCGGTCGGAGAAGCATGCGGTTTGTTGGCGATATGGTCGAAGCCGGTTTTCACCATCAAGTGCAAGGCCCCCATAATATGCAAAGCACTCGCAGAGGCCGAGGCGTGACCACCGATTTTTGGGTCGCCCTTTTCTTTGTCGGAGCGGTGATTAGCTTGGAAAATCATTTGCGTCGCAGAGTAATGAGCACGACGAGCAATAGATTCTAAAACTTCACGGGAAATAGCTTTCGGAGTTTGTTTGTCAGATGGTTTACTCACGGTTTTCTCCTCTTGAATAGGGCACTATTTCTAGCATCAGCCCCTCTCAGAACAAAGACATGACTAATGGCGGCATAGAGTTAGGTCTCTAGTACAAAATCCCAGCGAATTTTCACTGTACCATCGGTGTCGATGATGCCCTTAGGAGGGTTGGGGAATGGCGCCGCAGCTCTGAAGGATTCAAT